>Ga0196901_1000080_pt1 | contig 44973 bp, 63 predicted proteins | sample CB_VirMetaG_FD_169099 | JGI IMG/M metagenome (GOLD analysis project Ga0196901, IMG submission 169099) | Freshwater to marine saline gradient viral communities from Chesapeake Bay - CB_1504_1 Viral MetaG (v3) (version 3) | ecosystem: Environmental > Aquatic > Marine > Coastal | place: USA... | reverse complement strand
GCGTTCTGCGAGTTTGTCGGCGGCGATAGATTCAGCCAGTGCCGTTTCGATTTGTTCGGTTGTTGCTTGTATTGTGCCATCTGTATATAGTTTCATTTTATGCCCCTTTAAGTTGCCTTCTGCACGTTGTCGGCAAATGTATTCGAGCTACCCGTATCGTAGTATGCCGCAGTGCTATAGATTTGGATAATGTTATCGGAAAATAAATTGTCTGCACCGTCTGTTCTCAAGGCATACGGATAACCAGATTGGCCGTATAGTCTATTGCCAGTGAAGAGAGTATTATTACATCCGATGTCAGCAGTATAACCCGACGCGCCAGTGAAGTCGTTGCCCTGAATCCTATGCCCTCCACCGTTATATGAAGAGATAGGATATGCACCGAAAGGCCCAGTCACGTTATTTCCAAGAACGGCGGACTGATTGGAACTGCCTGACGTTGCAGTCATATATATACCGTACTCATCGCAGTTGTTGATCTGGCAATTCAGTATCATGACTACTGAGGCATGATATATGTAAATACCAGATGAGTCGGAGCTTCTTACATGCACATTTTCTACGGTGACATGAAAATTTTCTACAGAAGCCGAGCCAATCGACACGCCATGCTTTGTGTACCCTGCGCCCTGTGTCGTTTGAACCGACAAGTCTCTCACACAAGCATAGTCGCCTAAAATTTCTATGGCGTGTTGCGTCACACTGGCGACGATAGTTTCTCGCCCCGTTCCCTGAATGGTGACACCGTCATAACCGTCTGGAATGACGATATTAGTATGAGTACCTGCAGCGAGATGTATTCGTTTATGCCCTGCCAAGATTGCCGCGTTGGCGGTGCGGTACGTGCTGGCCTCCGCAAATGGATTTTTAGGCGCTGGGTCAACAATCGCATGAGGCTGAACAGAGCGTTGTAGTCGTGCGTATTCTAAAAGCATGGTGTCCATTTTAGCCGCCTATCCTTTCGTCGGGTTGCACCGCTTCGACGGTCGTGCTTGCGCCGAGTAAATACGCTGGCGTGTCTGCGCCGTCGCGTTGCCATATCGCGGCATCGTTGAGCGTCCCCGCGCCTACGGCATCCGTCGATAAAATTATACCTGTGCGCGGGTCCATGATGTGCGCGACATCGCCAGCGGTCACGATTGCATACTCGCCGTCTGGTGCGACCTGAACGCTGTCTATATCGTCAGCGGTGAGTAGCGTTGTATTGCCAGCCAGCCCTGCGACCATGCGCGAGTATTCAAGAGCGATCTCTTCGCCAGTAAGCGTTTCTCCTGTAGAAGTAGAAGCTACGTATGAGAAAGAGAGATTTGCTATCTGCCCATCGAAGAAATTAGAACCAGATGCCACCGCGCCAATGCCGAATCTATCAACTGTAATAACCCCCATGTGGGAGTATGATGTATTGCTGTAAATTAAAATCGAATCGAGGTAGATTGACATATAGCCAGAGTTGTCGCGCAACATAGCGATGTGATGCCAATTTAAATCGCAGACATCTGGCCCGAATGACGAGACATAAAGCTCACCAGCCAAAACGCCATCATCTACTTCAATGGTCAACGTTCCAGAGGTTGTTAGAGCAATTAAAAAACGCTCTGCTCTACTCGCATCAGCTATTTCAAAAAGAGTTTGCGTCGCCGCTGGATTGTTGTCGTCAGCTTTGAAGTAAAACGAAAGACTGCAATTTACAAACGATATGGCCGAAAATGTGGCATAGAAATAATCGTCAGTGCCGTCAAAATCTGCACACGCAACACCGAGCGGCGACGTGCCAGTAAAAGCCGTTGTCCCGTTGTTTGTAAGCGTGTTGCCGTTTCCACTGCGGTCTGTCACCGAGTCGAGAGGATAAGCCGCAAGGCGAGTGCCTTTCATGTAGGGCGTGACGTATGTGGACGTCAGCGAAATTATACCACCGTCAACATTTTGCGTCCCGTTTGTAAATTCGGGAAATAATAACAGTATGCCCTCTGCGGTGCCGCCGACAATTAAGACTGGCCCATTTGCAATAGGCGATATGCCATTAATTATTTGCAACGCCGCAACATCTGTTGCGTTTGCCCACGGCAAATCTGCGCCCCCTGCGCCATTATTTTGGTATGCGAATGTGCCACTCCAACCATCTGAGGAAATACCCTCAAATCCGTTATAAACTTCAATATTAGTGACTTGCGGCGAACCTGTGCGCTGAAAAGCCAGCAATCCTGAACTGCTATCAAGGGCAATAGAACCATCATTTGTTGTTAGTGTTGTATCGTAGATAGCGTTGTCAATGGGTGAATACAAAGAGCCGCCGCCTGCCGTATATACAAACCAATAGTGCAACGGTCTGCCGAAGTGATCGGCGGCGCCCGATGGGTCGCGGCAGATTGCAACGGCGTTGACGGTTCGTGTGACTATGCCGAGAGTCGCGTCATACGATGCAATCGAATTTGTGCCAGAATTGCGATTTGAAATATCCTCAACATAGCGATGCAAGCCGCCGTTACTCGTATCGTTTACCAGATATGCCGCATCTTCTAAAAAATCAACAAGGGTCAACCCATAATCGCCGTCGTTCCCTATGAGTAGTTTGAAATCAAAGATTTCAATATCGGTCACAAACTCAGACGCTCCACCTACTCGCACGATATTATTTGCGGCACCCGTAAACGTCATATAGACTGCAAGCGTTGCACTGTCTAAGTCGATCCATTCAACGTCCGTCTGTGCCGCATTGACCACAAAAGCCCCATGTGTCGGTGGTGCTCCCAATTCGGCATACCACGACGTTTGACGTATGGCTTTGCGCCAGTTGAATGTTGGCGAAACGTGCGCGGGTTCGTCGAGGAAAAACGGCACGATCTTGTGCGCGTCGATTGCAGAGCTAATATAGTCAACGCGAGTAAGTACCTTGTCGGGACCGATTGTTGTATCGACATAAGCACTGAGGTCGAAGTTTGCTGTATCGTCGGGGTCAACAAGTAATTGCTCTAATGCCCAACGGTTTGCGTCTGCTTTGATGCGCGACTTGTCGAGCAGTGCTTTGCTTGTCGGCTCGCCAACAGTCCAACGCTCGCCCTTACTGCTATAGCTGTATGGATTCGTTGCCATTTTTTACCCTGCGAATGAGATCGCGCTTTCAGGATCGGTGTCGACCACCCTACCGTTCCGCAAAGATGCCCAGCCAGCTTGCGTTCGCTGGGAAGCGGTCGCGGTAGAATAGCTCGGATATGCGTTGTCGGTGACCACGCCCACAGGGAAGTAGGACGGTGGCACTTCCTCGGCTTCAATCTCTATTTTTGTGCTTGTAGGAGATAGGGGTTTAACGCCGATCACCACCCACTTTTCCGTTAGGTGGTAGATCGTTGCGCCATTGCTAAATGTGGTGGCTTTCGTATTTAGCTGTGCGCGTAAAACAGTGATCTGGTCGAGCGAAGTGTCAACACTAACGACCTTCATCACTTCTGGTGCGCTTACATTTGATTCTTGAAGATAAATATAATCATCAGCCCTAAGCAAGCCTGCTTCGCCAGTGGTCACATCAATTACCGTTTCCACACCATCCACATCCTCGGCCACCTCAGTCATCGCCTCGGCTCGCTGTGAGGCTTTGAGCTTTGGGTGGTCGAGATATAGGTAGTCGCCGACCTCTACGAGAATACCATCGTGCGACAGCGAAAACTTAATCCGATCACGCGGCTGGCTGAACCATTCCAGTGCGTGTTCCTTGAATAGCTCTGCGGTGCTATCATCGCGGACGAATTGGCTCTTGAATCCACCATCATCCAGAAACGTCTTTTGCCGGTTTCCACCGAGCGCATTAATCACTTTATACGCTTGCTGAGACACGAAGGCATCGTCGTTTATGTTAGGACCGAGGTAGTAGGTCACGCCAGTGTCTGTAGTGACCGCCCCACCGTCTATTGGCGTGACTACGAGTACCGTTTCACTGGTCACGCTCGTCACCTCGTATAAGGTGTCACCAGAGACGTAGATGCGCTCACCGGCCAGCACCGAGTCCGTGACGAAGGTTGCTGATGCGTCCGTAAGCGTAGAGCCGGTCTCGGCCGTATTGCACGTTCCTGTGAGTCGATATTGCCCAGATGCTATAATCGCCTTTTGGGGCTGTCCTGTTGCCGGATGCGGTGCATACCTGAAGGCAATCTCGTTATATATCTGCGAAGCATTAACCGGCGTGATTTCAAGGTCGTATTGCTGTTGCATTGGCTGGTCTATCGGACCAATTACTGGCATGTGGTAGCCACCGTGAAAAAAGTGGTCAACTGTACGCGTCTTTTCCATCGCGGCACACTTCCACTTACCGTCAGCATTCCATAGGTATAGGCCAGCTTCAAAGCAATACTGGTCAAGGAACTGGTCGCTTACTTGCTCCTTTAGGGCGAAGTCAAAATACCAACTTGCTCGCGCCGTAGCCGCCGAGCCGAAGCTGGTGCTATCAATATCAGCTTCGGGTAGGTCGTTGAGGTTTGAGCCGCGTAGCATTGCTTCCAGTATGTGAACAGGGTTGCGTAGGACGTTCCCACTGCCGTCAACTACCGATCCGTCATTGTAGCTGGTTGACAAGTCCTCCCATCCCGTAGCAACCTGAAATAGAGCCGGTTCTTCATCGGAGAGCGCGAGGAAATCATCGAACTCAATTTGTAGATTTATTTCCTCTATGGTGGCGTTGGTTGTCCCATCAATTTCGACGTTTAGAAGCGACAAACTCCAGTCCTCATAACTGCCCAATGTGAGGGTATATACCACATCGCCTGTCGCGGCAGTAGGACCAGTGACAGTGGTCGTATCGTCCTTTATGGTATAGGTGTAGTCGCCGCTGGCTTTGATATTGACCTTCACAGCAGTCATAGCTCCGAGCTTCGGGCTACCCGACAGCCAAACATCCAAATTGCTACCGCCTGTGATACTACAGGAAACGCTGGCGTTGCTGTCCACGGTATTGTACCAGTTTGTCACATCGTTTGACACCTTTGGGCGCGATGGACGCGCCCACATGACGCGCTCCGGCTGGTCTACCGTGACAATACCGTTGCTCTCGGAGCTTGTAGATATTTTTGCAAAGCGGTTTGCCGAAGGATACCACTGGTAAACGGTGCTACCCGATTTCTTTTTGAGCGACGATGTGGCCTGTAGTGCAAAGCGGTCAGTGAATCGGCAGGGCGCAAGCGACACGATACTTGAGGACGTATCATCGGGAGCGACATTGAGATTCCCGAAGCACTCAGGTATCACCGCACCGAGCGAATATGCGTAGGGGTATGTGATAGGGTTTAGCGTGACCGTTGGTATCTGCTTTAGGTCTTTCTTGCTGTCATCCTTAATCTTTAGTGACCAGACGTTTTGGCGCGTCGAGTTGCTTTCCACTACGCCGCGCATAACCTCAATGCGATCGCTGTCTGTTTCGCTTCCGGTAGGGAACAAGAAATAGGCTATTACCTCGTCATTCGCCACAACGTGGGTATCGGTGATGGTGCTTTCAGCACTCTCGTCCCGTAGGCGAATCTGCCAACTATAGACCGGTGCCAGACCACCCGATGCCTTGATGCGCTGTGCGCCAAACGATAAGCCACTCTGCGCTATAATCCCTTCATACGTATTCCCACTCAAGGTGTAGTCGCGGCTTGCCCACCGTTTAGTCGTGGTCGATTGTCCATACTCGTCCCACGTTGCGACGATGATCCAGATACCAGAAACACCATCCTTCACGCGCTCCGCTTCCATTGCCGATGTGAGAGTCCGAGCCATTTTACGCGACCTCGGCCAGTGTTATTTCAACGCGCCTACTATCGTAGTCGACCAGTGGAGCGCGATCCAGACCACCGATATACTTCACAGTGTAGTTCGTACCTAAATAATCCGTATAAGTGAACTGCGTAGTCGCCCCTGCCACCGTGGTGTATAGGAAGGTTTTTAGCGCAGTATAGTCACTCGCGCCTAATCTCTCCCACAGTAGGATGAAGCGGAACAGTTCGCCGCTACCGCGTGTGATAGAAGTTATGCGCCCACCCATCGCTTGCTGGATGCTCTGGTCGAGCGAACCATAGTCCTGTGATGGGTAGTCTGGGACAGGTAGGTTGACAGCCGGATTTGAACCGTCATTGAAGGTGATTTGCGTAGCCATAGTTTATCCCGCATATCCAGAGCCAAAAGGATTGTCGTATTCACGGTCGTTAATTGCGTCTTGCACTGCTTGGTTTATCGCCTCGCGTACCCCGCTTGCATTGAAGTCGATATGGTCGCGGAGATTGACGGTGTATTTTAGGTCGCGCATGGCGTAGAACAATCCCCATTGCACAGACCATTTTAGGCTGTTGTAGCCATCAGTAAAGAAGTTATAAAACTCCGTATAACTGGGGGTAGTAAACAAATCGCTCGGTGCTATTGTCCATTTCCGGTTGGCTGTGTGTTCACGGGCATACCCAATAGCCGCGTGAGGTCCATAGTTGTCGCCAATTACAATCCGGTGTAGGCCGTTTGTCCAGAATGAACGAAAGTGGTCTGCACCCATAACGCTAAACAGGTCTGTAGGACGCACGTTCCACTTGTGCGCGGCAGTGTTTCCGCGCACTTGGCTTATGACAGCCGTTGGTCCATACCCACCGACATAAAAGCCACTTTGCTCTTGTCTGCCACGGGACGCGGCGTTAGCCAGTAGCGGCGACCAGAAACTTTGGAACGAGGTGCTATCTGCAATAGCAAACATATCCCACGGATCTATCCGTGTCCGGTGGGCAATGGTGTTGGTTTTTACTTGCTGGGCTACGTTATCTGGTCCATGCTTGTCTGTGTCGGCGCGTTTTAGTAAAAACACCGACCAATAGGCTTCCCAAATGGCAGAGGTTGGGACGGTAAATAAATCCCACGGCTTAAAGGCAACTTTGTTTGCGGTGGCGTTGTCTCGCACTTGTCCCAACACGCCAACCAACGGATTGGAAATATTGGGTAGCAAACTTGTGCTGTAATAGCCCTGCATTTGCTCCTCGGTTGGGACAGTTACCAACTGGTCTGGGTAGAGGTTGATTGGGTTGACCGTGACGGTCGGTGTGACCGTTGTGCTGACTGATGCGCTACCGCCACTGGAAACGCTATCGCCACTGGAAACGCTACCGCTACTACCAGAGGACGAGCCGCTATACGAGCCAGTGGTTGTCCCACCAGCACTCCGCGCCACGGTAGACTGCCGCAAGCTATCTATAGCGGCTTCAAATCGCTTGAAAGCCGCACGTTGCTGGAATACATCGCCACCGGCCTGAGATACCTCGCGTGACAAGGTAGACCGAAGTGCAATCTCTTCGGCATTCTCCTGAAGTCGCGCCAGCCGGACATACTGCTCACTTGCACCACGCGCCGCCTCCCCTGCGCCTATAAGTGAGTCCTCTAATGTGCCGAACTCTTCCATTGACTTGAGAGCCGCATTGCCCAACTGACTCCAATCAATTTCAGCACCACCGAACAGTAGGCTTTGTAATTGGGTTATCCATTCATACGGATTCTTGCCCTGTCCTTCTGCGATCTTCCTAAGATTGATCTGCCCCTGTCCTGTGTTGAGCGTCTTATAAAAAGACGATAAAGTGTTGGCTTCCGCTTCCAGCAAGGCTTTGTCGCGGTCTCCACCGAAATCAATTGTTCTGGCATCTAGTATGTTTTTTTTAAAACTTGAAGCTCGTATCTGATCATATAACTCAATGAAAGGGGTGAGTAGATCGGCACGGACTCGTTCAAAAGCCGATGTATTTTCCCCACCAAAATCGAGCATACTTGAAAACGCACTGGTAGATGCCCTGCCCACTTCCTCTATCGAAACCTTCAGATCACTCATTGCACGTGCTGTATCGTCGGCACTGTTGCTTGTACCGAAAAGGTTGGAAATAAGCCCCGATATGCCCTGCACTGCCGCACCGAAATAGTCGCCCTGCATCATAGATTTTAAGGCGTTTGCAAATGGCCGTATTTCGGGTGCCATTGACACCATAAAGTCCAGTGCGGCGTTGGCGGCATAGATCGCCTCGGTGCTACCGTCACTAACGTCTGCAAACCTCTCCTGCGCCCATATTGCCAATTCTGTAGCCGCTGTCACTTCCTGCGTGGATTTGACCATAGGGTATAGGGGAAACATCTCGATTTCTTTCGGTTGCACCCTTTCCGGCAGTTCGGGTAGGCGGGGCTTTATCAGCTGACTTTCGAGATTGGCGATGTACTCGTCTGCGGCCTCCTTCTCTAGCTTTGACGCCCAATCCGCGAAATGAGTATCAAACAGCGCATCAATGTCAATGTCGGAGTAGCCGAGTGTTGTGCCCACGCCACTTGCTGTGCCGTCCGGAGCCATGCGCGACTGTAAAATGATATCTTGCTGTGATGGCCCCCGATCAATATTTCTCTCAACATCCTTTTGGGAACTGAACGAATACCGCCCTGTGGTGGGGTCTTTTTGACGCTCGTTTATTTGCTGTTGCTCCGCGGTCAATCGGTTGCCCGCGCTCGGACCTTCCAGCCACGTCAGCAGAGCAATTACTTTGTCGATAGCAGGGGAAATAGAGTCGAGAATTCCGTTCCCTAATCGCGTAGCCAGCACTTCTACTTTTGCGAGTAGTATGTCGATCTTTTTTGCTGGATTATCCAGCATTTTGTTGAGTGCTTCCTCGGTCTGCCCTGCCGATGTTTCCATTGAATTGAGGACGTCGTTGAAGTCTTCCGATGCCTTGCCAGTGAGTGCCATAGCCGGAACGAGTGCTTCTACGCCGCCAAACAGCAGTGCCATTTTTTCGGCACTGCCGCCGGTCGCTCTGGTCACCTCATCAAGCACACCTGTTAATCCACCAGCCTCTAGTGCCGCCGCGTTGAACTCCAGATTTAACTCATCGGCAAGTTTAGCGGCTTCGCTCGTCGGCTTCACCATCGCGGCGATGACCTGTCGCAAGCCGGTCATCGCCACATTCGTTGACACGCCGCCTTTCGTCAGTGCCGCGACCGCCGACAGCACTTCCTCCAGCGAAACGCCAGCCTGAGCCGCCAGTGGAGCTACCGCACCGATAGACGCCGATAGCTCACCGATGGTGGTTTTCCCGGCTCGCATTGCCACGAACATCGCATCCGAAACGCTCGTAGCCTCAGAAGCGGCGAAGCCATATGCGTTGAGTATGGATGTCAGACCATCAGCCGCTGTAGTGATGTCCGTGACACCACCAATTGCGAGCTTATTGGAAGCGGTCAAGATATCGGTAGCTTCAGCCGCGTTAGACGCACCAGCGGAAATAATCTGGTATGCGGCTTTGGCCTGATCGGTAGGCATTGTGCCGAACTGAGTAGCGAGAGCCAGCGTAGCATCCGCAATCTTTTGCACCTCACGCGAACCCGCCGGCAATAACGTCGACACCTCACGCATAGCGGTATTAAACTGGAGTGCCGATTGCGTGGCCTTGAAAGCTGCTCCGGCAATAGCGGTAAACGCGCCAGCCATAAGCGTAGCGCGTCCAACTGCCCCGAACATATTTTGCTTCAGGTTGCCGAACTCTTTGTCTAAGTGACCCGTTTCTTTCGCGGTCTTTCTGGCCGAGCGTTGAATCTTCTCAAAGGATCGAATGACCCCTTGCGTTCCGCGACCAGTATTATCCGCTACTTCAACGCCCAATCCGGTCTTAGCGACCATCACTTGCCTTTCTTCGACTGCTTATTAATTACCGAAATTTGATGGGCGATATATGCCCCATCCATTGCGTAGATCAGTATTACGAACCGCTGGAAGTCATCAAGATCGTGAGGACCAAACACTTCCGCGTAGCTTCGTATCGCTTCAAACGATATGGCCGATGGAATAGCACTGGACATACCACCAGCAATGTAGCTACGCGAAGCACTCAGCAATCGGTAGGCATCATATACCCACCGATTGTCCTCATAGACGAGTGGCCTATTGTCGAGTGCGTCTCGCGTGGCGCGTGTCTCGCGCCCCTGCTCTCGCCTTCGCTCTAATCTTTTGAAGTGCTGCCCCCATCTGTTTTCCCACTCGATGACTTCGATGAGTTTTTTGACGAGTCCTCCAATTCAGCGGCTCTAAAGGTGCTGTACTCACCGGCTATCGTTAAAACATCTTCGCGGAAATCCTTAAACTCACTGATTAGCTTGTGCGCGTTTTCGGTAGAGTAGGGAAGGACACTGCCCTCGTATTCGACACCTTCCCAATCGACCAGTATCGTTTCCGCAATACAAGCATTCAGTATCTCCGATTGTATCTCGTCCGGCAGTAGGCCACGGTCGCGTAGGTGGCGATGTGGCTTCATGAGTGCCTGAAATCGGTTTTGGTAGGCCGAGTTGCCGAGCCGAGCTATCTTGAGCTTCGTGCCTTCAGCCCACTCAACCCACTGTCCATCTTTTTCGGCATTCTTGTCGGTTCGGTAGTGCTGTGCAAAATCCATTGCGATGCTCCTGTAGGGGTGGGTGCGGTGAGTAGCCCCCTACGAACTACCCACCGCGATCTGGTACCAGAATACTGTAGGGCTGGCTTTGCTTTTACTACGTCTGCGTCCGCGTAATAACCACGGTCTTTTCGGCGGCACTGCCACCGTGACTGCCTCCCGGCTCTGCCGCGAAGTCAAAGGTCAGCATGACATCGCCGTCGAGTCCGGGGTTCGTTCCGGGCTCACTGGTAAACACGACCTGTGGCATTTCAATGAGAAAGCGATCGTCATTCTGCAAATCAATGCTGAATGCGAGTGCTTGCTTCGTGAAGGATTCCCAGTTCGTGTCCAATGCCCATGTCGTATCGTCAAGGTAGACCGAAAAGCTACCGGTCACTTCTGGCGAACCCTGCGGCATCCGAGTGCGCTGTGCGTTCCCCAGCCCCTTCGCAGGGCGGTTGGGGATGGAGATATTGAATGACAGTTCCATGATGTCGTAGCTGACTGCCGAGCCACCTATCCACATCGCACTGAACCCATCGACCTCGGAGGATACATCTTCGCTTGCCGCCGCATTGACCGTACCGTCACCGGCTTTGCTTGACGCCTGAGCGCGACCTTTACCGTCGAAGCTGATTGCGCCAGTGATGATACCGCCCGGAGTCTGAGTCAGCCCAAAGCTGTTGAGCCGCGACCCTGTCATAACGTGGTAGCGGTTCGTCAGGTCTTGAAACTGCTCTTGCAGAGAGTAGCTATGCTCAGTGCTACCCGACCAGACGTAAGACCCTTCCATCGTGATGGTAGCACCAGCCGACTCGGTTGTCGGAGTGCCGTTGCTCACGGTGAGCGTATTCGTTGCAATCGTGGTGACCTTGAACCAGCCGTTATTCGCCGCATTGGAAAAGCCAGCGACATACACCCACTGGCCTACGGCGATATTCTCTGCCGTGAAATCGGTGGACGTGCTGGTGAACGTCTGCGAGTTTGTAGCGGCGATGTCGGTGCCACTAATCGCAACGGCTGTAGACCAATCCGCATCGGAGCGAACTGCGCTCCGCATAAAATCGTCGTATATCTGCGCCGCAAGCTCAAAATCGTAGCTTGCTGTGGGAGCTTCGCCTACCTTTTTGCTGTCGGCCAACTGCGCATCAGATCGGACGGTCTGTGACCGCACCGTTTCGATGCCGAAGGCCATGCTCCCTCCCGTAATCGGGAAGGCGTTAAAGGCATTGGCTGGCGTAGTTCCCCATGTCGTTTCTCGCGTATAAGAAACCTGTACCTGATTTGCATCAGCCATGAGTTTAATTCTCCGTTTAAGCGGTCATGTCGTACCGAAATGGCACGTTGACATTTACTTGAAACCACGCGGAGTCACCAATGCGCCCAACAGGTGACACCGAAGCGGCTCGTAAAATGACGCCCGACACGGTAATACCGCGTAGGGCTGTTGCTACATCATCAGCTATAGCAAGTGCCGTATTTGCGCCTTGCTCTGTTGGTGTGAATACCTGCACTTGCACGATACCCACCTGACGCCAGCGCGGAGTTCCCCCGATACTGGCTTGTTGCTGTTCTCCCCCCTGAATAGCTATTCGCGCCCAACCTTGATGCGTCGCATCGTCATAGTCATCCTTTGGGTCAAACGGCATATTTGGCCACGCTATCGGCACTAATGGTCGTAGGGAGTCCATCTGCGCTTTGAAGCGCGTAAGTATGGTGTCGTAGGTCGTGGCGAAGCTCATATTCGTGTCATGCCTTCTGCGACTTCTGCCACCGAGATTGCTACGATGCCCTCGGTGTTTTGTTTGCTGTGGTCGCCTTGCTCTAACACTTCTATGTAGGGTAGGTTATTCGTGATCCATATATCTTCGCCGAGTTCGACGTCAGCTATGACAATGCCACCTTCCAGCTTGACGGACTCGGCGATGACGGACTCGCTTTTGCCCTCTGGTATGGATTCCTTATTCGGGTAGCGCACCTCAGTGATAACTGGTGCATTAATGGACACTTGCCAGTTTGCTCTGGCTCGTCCTGTATCTACAGGTGTGCGCTCTACAATTCGCCCCAACAGATCGAATGCTATAAGCCGCTTAAACTGGTTCACATCGGCTTTGATGCCGTCCAGTGCCTTATCAACATCCAACGTGAACGTGGTCAAGTTCGTGACGCCCATTATGCCCTCACATGGAGATAGTGAATCACATCGGTATCGCCAGCACGTATCGTGCGAACGCCGACCACTTCAAGGTCTTTACTGCTATCAATAAGCTGGTCGCCTACTTCCGGCGTGAAAGTCAAGCCGCTGGCCGCGATGATATATTGCCTATCGGCTTCCTGTATCACTGTGCCGTCCCTCTGTGACGCCCTAAAATCGTCCAATATGCCGTTCACGGTCTGCGTGGTGGTAGTGTTGGATTGAACCTTCCACGGAGTACCAGATACCGGCGTAGGAGCGACTCGCTTCATGGTATAGGTTGTCCCGTTGGCCTGAAGTAGAAGGAGCGCGGAAGCGGCTTTTTGCGCGTTATTTGCCACTATGCTCTTTCAAGTGCGCCGGTCATAGCTCCGCGCAGTATTCCCAGCCCACCGACGATACGGGAGATGATAGGCAGGGACGGTTCTACGGAAGCTCCCTGAAAATACTCGGTGCGAATCGGTCCTACCTGTTCGGACTTCACTGCACCGCCGCGGTCATAGGAAGCATTCAGCGCAGAGGACGTATGAAGGAGTGCCAGTTCGCACTGTGCGTCCTTTAGCCGCTGGTCTATACTATCAGCCGCAATAGTCCGTCCATCGTTGTCACTCGCGCCACTGCGCGGCCATGATCGCGGCTGAGTGAGCGATACGATTTCACCCGACCAGTTGAACATCCCTTCCAGCGCGATACAAGCATATCGCAACGCCGAATCCTTTTCGTCGCTAGTCAACCCTGTCCACGCGGAAGGTGCGCCATGCTCCGTGAAATAGGTATCTGCATCAGACTGCGATATGTAGCTATCTGCGCCTGTCACCACTGCGCCGGTCTCTACGGTTAATGCCATGTCTTAGCTCACTTATTTTTCAGTAGGGCTAAATCAAAGCCGCCAGTGACTTCCATACAGAGGCGTGTTGAATGCCCGATGGAACAGGTAGCGCGTAGCCGTTCCAGTTTATGATAGTTCCCAATGCTCTACTCCTCGTCTATTGGCTCAGTAGCCGGTGAGCTAATTACCTCTGGCTCAACTAAGACGACCTTGCAATCGTTTTGCTGTGGCGGTTCACCTCCACAGGTGACTACCACTGCGCCGGATTCGTAGAACGCATTTACGCCGTAGTCGATTGGGTCTACCATCGTGTCTGCCACCATCAAATACACTTCGATGGCATAGGATTCATCTGCGCCTTCCGGCATAGGCAAGACCAGATCATCCTCGTCAACAAGTGCGCCCGCATAGGCGATTATGCGCTTCAATTATTCGTCCTCGTCGCTGGATTTTTTGCTGGAAACTTTGGTTTTCGGTGCTGGCTTTTCGTCCTCACCAACATACCCCTCGCTACGCCAATAGACTTCGGCTTCACTGTCGGCATCGACAATCACTTCATCGCTACCTTTTACGAGTCGTTTTACCATCTGAACTGCTCCCAAATTTTAGCTTCGTTTTGTTAGGAGTGTGGTGCGGTGAGTTGCCCCACCGCACCACTTCGATGAAGGAGTCCGTAGCGTATTTTCGCGCTCTACGGGTAGCGCGTTTCGCTTTAGCCGAGGACGCGTGTCAGCAAGTTGCCCTGCTGAACCTTCGCTCCGCACAGCACGTCCAGCGAGATCGTGTCCGTTTTCGTGCTGGAATCGTAGTCGAACACCACACGCAGACCTAAACCACGATCGTCGATGTACTCGGCGCGAGCCGCACCAGCCGGTAGCTCCAGCGGAACGACCGCGTAGGTCAGACCGTCACCGTGACCGGCGATGTTCAGCACCGAGGTGCTGTTCGACACGAAGGTCAAAGCGGCGTTATCAGCCACTGCCGCCGCAAGCCCCGTTTCCTCAATCGTGACCGAGGTAGAGCCGTTGGTGGACAGGACAACGTGCTGTTGGGTGTCACCGGCGACCGTAAACACATCGCCAGCCTGAATCGTGCCAGAGCCAGTGTCGATGGTCAACGTGGTGTCACCAGCCGAGTAGCCAGCACCATTGTTGATGAGGTAGCCGGATAGCGTGTTGGCCGTGTGCGAACCAACATTCTGATCCATGTAGTAGTCGATGCCGAGGATGCGACCCATGCTGGCTTCGCGCAAAGCCGTGCCGCCATCGCCGCGCTGGTCGGCCTGTAGCACCTGCGTGACGTTTGCCAGCATATCGTGCTTCGCCTGTGCGTCCAGCACCGCAATGCGACCGCGCTGCGGCACTTTGAGATCGTCCAGCTTCTTGACCACAGCGACCATGTCGGCGAGGCTGTCGGGTGGGTCACCGGCAGTGCCTACGTAGTTGGGAATCTGGTTGCCTTTACCGAGAATGTAGCTGTCAACCGCCTGAGCGATCGCTACTACAGCCGGACGGAGCAACTGCTGGTTGAACTGCTCCAGTTCCAACGTCCACTGCTTCGACGTTACCGCGAAGGTGACGTCAAAGTGCTTCTCCAACTGCAAAGAGCGAGACGTTTCCGTGGCGTCTTGCGTGGTCGTGGTCGAGGTGAATTCCTGTGCCGTGAAGCTCGCCGGTCCGCGAATCGAGATCGTGTCACCGACCTTCGCACCGCGAAATTCGTCGGCGTAACCGCGATGAAAGAGTTGCGCCGCTACGAGTTCATTTTCGAGGATCATCAAAGCCTCGCGGCCGATGACGCTGGGGGTCAGAAAGGTATTAGCCATTGCTTATCTACTCGCTTTTGTCAGTGGCCTACCGTAGTGCTTTGGCGTTTCCTACGGCAGACCGATGTGGTGATGGTTTGTAGCGCGTTTAGGCCGGTATCAACCCACCCTCTCGCGCTTTCCTGTATTCAGCCGGTGACATCCGCTCGACGTCCTCCGGCCTGAGCGCACGACCGTTGCCGTTGCGCGTGGTAGTGTCGGGTTCAGTGCCGCCACCCGAATGGCCATTGGCCTTGAAAGCCACCGCGAGTTCATCATCTTGCTTCTTTTCGCGCACCAGATCGCTGAACGACATGGGCGAGAGGTCAGCACCTGTGACCCGCGGCGAACCGTCCGCATCTACGATTTCAACGACCACTTTTCCCTCGTCGTTGGTCGTGGCGCGAACTTCGTTTTTTAGCACCGGCATAAGTAGCTTCGGAGAGCCACCTTCCTCAATGATCGCCGCCTGTAGCTTCGTGTCGATGAGCAACTCTTTGATCTGCTCCAACCGCGAATCGGAAAGGCTTTTTACGGGCGCGAGTGCCTTTTCCAATTCCGTTTTAGCCGACTTTTTGAGGTTGTCCATCTCAAGCCGCAAAGCCGCCATTTGTTCGCTCTCGTCGCCCTTCGCTTCGCGGAGAGTGGCGAGTTCTGCAAGTGCCTCTGCGATCTCCTCTGGCTGTGCCTTTAGAGCCGCAAATGGCTTGAGGCTATTGTTGGCTTTGGTCGCTTCATCTTTCAAACGACCCAACGCCGACTTGAGGTTTGCCACGTTTTCCAACGCGAAGCCTTCCTGTTCTTCAACCGCCAGCACAAACCTATCCTCGCCTTCGGCTTGAACGTAGTGTTCGCGCAACGACTCAGGTACTTCAGCTTCGGTGGTGTAAAACGCCTTCAGTGCCATCATGATCTCCCTTCGGGTGATACCTGTCATCGACAGGATTTTGGGTATTGTAGGGCTACAGCGGCTTCGCCGTTGCAGTTAGTTGATTTCTCTGTCCTCGCCTTGACGTAGGGGTTCAAGTTCAGAGCCATACACGATTGTTTGACCGCCCAATGATGCGTAGGCATAATCTATTGCGGCGCGTTGCGGACTCACGAATTCTGCCCCAGTATAAACGCTCGGCACATAAAATTCGTTGAGTGCGTCGACTATCACGTTATCTGGTCCGTCCCATCGCCCGTCACCGTTGAGCGTGTATGCCTCGCCAAACTGGGTAGTTATTCTGGCAATCATTTGAATACCCCTTTTAAATAGCCGACAATCAGCTTGAAGTATTCGGGGTCAGTTTCGGCGAAGTGCGGTGCATCTTCGTAGAGTAATTGCAACCCCATCGAAACCACTTCGGTGACCGTACCGCCCCACCATTTTGAATAGTCTTTGCCGGTATAGTAAGCAGACGATTTACCGTGTGTGGTGTCGCGCCACATCTTATCGAAATCATCGTCCCAGCCTACCTCTACATCTTTGTAAACATTCGTCTTGAGCACATCGTTTAACTTCGGGGCTGCGCCGGTTTGCCCCGACTTTTTAACGCGATATTCAAGGTATCTACGCGCATCCGACTTCAGATCGAGGTGGGTTGCCTCTGTCCACACATCGCCACTACTGCGATAATGTTCCAGCGTATGCCCTAACTCATGGACAACCACCTCCGCGCCTCTTGTGTAGTTCAAATGAATCCACCTGTCGCGTGGGTCATAGTTGCTACGTTCGTCGTTCACGCGGATATAGAATGGCATTCGGCGGTTGCTGTCCTCATTTTTTTGCACCAGATCACCGACGAATTTTTGCCCTTTAGCGATGTTTGCGTCTACATTTTTCTTGAACGGCTGGGCACTGCTACTATAGACCAAAGACTCGCGCTGTAGGTTGGTAAACTCGTCCTCTCTACCGATTGCCTGAACCACCTTTTGCCGAATATCGTCTGGATCCGTGACCGAGGCTGTCGCACGTTGCATCACCTTCATTTTCAGTTCTTCTACGCGCTTCTTTGCGGCTATGCGCTGGCTCGGCGTCATCTTCGATTTGTTTTGCATGTAATCCTGAGAGGCATCCATCCAAACGCGCTTCGCGTAGCGCACTCCACTTGCAGATGGGTTCGTGTCGCTTAGTGCCGCGACTGTTTGGCGAATCTTCTCTGCCTCGTCATACTTTGCAATGCGGTCTGCTATAGGCTTAGACTGGTCACGGATAAACTGTTGGCGTTCTTCCTCTGCCTTTTCAGCCGCTTCCAGTGCCTTTAATCCGGCGTCCGCTTTGTCTACCGCTTTCGGCTTTTTAGGTGTCGGCTCAATACCCTCAAGCTGGCGTAGTTGCTTTAGCGTGAGAGTGCGGCCACTGTCATTCGTAAACTGCGTCATGCGGAACTTACCCTTGCGGTAAAGCTCCATGCGTCCTCGGCCTAATACGCGCTTTTGAACATCCTTCGGTTGCCCCTGTAGCCAATCTTCAAACGTCACATTGGAAGGCACAAGCCCATTCATGGATGCGCGAGAGGCTGGCGGTGCGCCTTTGAGTGGCAACCCCATTTCCTTGTAGCTTTTCAGCACCGGCGTCAACGTGCATCGGCAGTTGACGTGCGCCGGTGGCTGGCGGTGCTGAGTGCCGAGCTTGAAGGTTTTGCCGTCCAGACCGCCACATTCAAGGCAAGTGCGCGTGTCAAGTGTTGATACCCACTTCAGCCCCTTAATGATGTCGGCGTTGGCCTCATAGGAAGCCATACGAGCCGCAGAGGAAACATGGTTCAAGCCTGTCCGCGCTATCGCTTCGGCTTCGCGGCGTGTCGTGCTTAGGACACCATCGGTAAAGCGGTTGGCGCGAGTGCCGCGTATCCGCTGAACCACTTGCCCCAGTGTTTGGCCTTCGGCCAGACCGAGCCGTATAGCCTGTTCAAGCCGCGTCTGCGTGTCGCTCCCCAACTTTTGAAACCACTTCGTAAGGGGAGTGCCGTTAATCGGCGAAGATGTCGCTATCTTCCGCAACAGTTCGGGCGAAGGCATCTGCGTGTCCAGCTTAACCGGCGCACTATTTTCGATCATGTCACGCACGAAAGTTGCCTCATCCTCTGACAGCTTACTGAAGGTTTTGGTCAGGTCTTTCCTACCCTGCTTCATACCTTTCAGGTTGAGCCGCCGCACTGCGGCGTATAGCTCTTGTAGTCGCCGCGAAGTGACAGGACCTGCATCAAACCCCTGTCTTGCTATGCGGTCAAAGCGGCGTTCCAATTGGGCTACCAGATCATTCTGAAGATCATCCAGTAGCGCGTTTATCTTTACCACCTCGGACGTAGCCAACTGCTGTAGGTAGACCTGATGGCGAATGACCCTATCCATCACTTGCTCGTTCAAGGATTTGCCGATCTTCGCGGTGCGGTTCAGATCGGACAGCTTGCGAGCCGCTACCTGTTTAGTAGCCTCGGTCATGCGGCTTCAGCCTCGTCCTCATCGTCCTCTATGTCCTCGTCAATGTCCTCGTCAATGTCGAGTTCAGTAAAGGGGTTTTCCGTTTCCAGTGAAGCCAGCACATCGTTCACTTCTACGCTCTCATGGTAGAGTCCACGCCGCTTCCGTTCCTCAAGGTAGGTGCGCTTATCCAGCACACCGAGCTTGAAGTCCTCGCGTAGTTCCTCAAGCTCTCTGCCGCTGGTGACGCTATACCCCAAATCCTCGCTTATAAGGACGTCAGGGAGGATTTGCGCGTCCCTGTTCGCCCATTTAGCGCAAAAGCCCAACCCCTGCTTCAAGCCGTACTCCAATAGCATGACGTAGGCTTCCAAATCGGAGACCTCGCGCCCTGCTTCGATAGCAAGCTCGGTGGCGGTAGGATTCCCAGCGCGGCGTTCCATTGGCGACATACTCATAACGTTCATCTGCCGTTCTACTTCGCGCAGGGCATCGCTTCCAACCTTGACGGCGTTGCCGTTGGTCTCTATCACCATGACATCGCTTTGTGGGTCTTGATTGCCGAACACTTTAAACGGACCGACCTCTACGCTGGCTACGTCCTGTTTGCTGAAACCGCGAAAGAACAGCATCGGCACACGCGCAACCTGTTCGATATTGTCTTGATCGCTCTGGTTGCGCCAGTGCTTCGCATTCAGGTGAGCGAGTCCTTCCAGTGGTGGCTCTGCCGTCAATAGCTTTTTACGGTTGGCGTAGACGGTGACCAGTGGAATCTCGCCGAGGGTATTCGGTAGGTCGCCATTATCAACCGGCATCCATACCTCGTCCTCGCCTTCGTCGCTTATGCGCTCCCACACGACGATACGCTGGCGCGTCCACACCACGACAAGGTGCTTCATTTCAACGGCAAACTCGTTTTGTGGGTGCTGTATGGGGATCGTGTGGCGCACTTGAAGGCGCGTCAGTTGCTCTACGCCGCCTATGCGCCGACCTTCCCAATTAATGATCGCACTGGGCGATATGCGGACAAGGTAGGGGCGAAGTTTAAGCTGTCGCTCGTCAGCCAGTGTCAAATCGCGCCCCATCATTTCCCTAAGCTCTACTGTATTCGGGTATTCAGCCATGAAGTGACACTTGCCGTAGCTGAGAAGATCGGACATGCACTCTCGCGCAAAGACGGTCATGTTGCGACCTGTCAGGTCGACGTTTTCAGCTATTTCCCAAAAGAAAGGGTCAGCATCCTCGTTCAAAGCCACCGGCGAACCGAAGGGGCGCGCACTGAGAGTTTGCACCGTATCCTTAAACTTCTCCAGCAAGACGGAATTTTGAAGCCGCAAACGGTATCTGGCGTCACTTTCCTTCGCATACTGCGGTAAGTACTCGCGCCCAGCCTCGCGCATCGCCAGTGTGCCGCCCATTAGGTTGTCAATAAGCCGCCACTTCACAGCCATTGACTCGTAGGCTTCGTTAGGCGTGTTGACAGTAATCTTATCTGCTTCCATTTCTCTCAAACACAAAAAGCCCCCACTTCGCACGCATATTGCGGCGAAGCAGGGGCGAATGGTCGATTCGGTTGTCCTGCTCAGTGCTTTTGAGGTGAGGCAATTATACTTTACTCGTGGAGATATGTCAAGCGGAGTATTTCAATGCCGCCGGTCACTTCCAGCTTTGCCTTTACGCTCTCCGCGTTTTGCCCCTTGTGCAGGTGGACAGCCGAATGAGTAGGACCCGATCGCATCCACGCCACCACAGCAGTGACCACTTCCTTCTCTTTCGGAGTCATTTCAATTGGCGGCATTGTCCTGTTCCATTTTGTTTATTCGGCAGAGGAGTTCGCCATATTCTGTCCATAAAGCGGCATTTTCTTTCTCAAGTTGCTTCACGCGGCTTTCCAGTGACGCATCTTTCATCGGCTCCATTTTTGCCGGTCGCTGTTTGCCTTTGCCGAGGGATCGAAACTCCGCGGCAGTCATCGTGCTTTTACTCCGCGCCATAAATCCGGCGCATTGCCTTCCACTGCTCGGCACTGGCTTCCTCGTCGGCGGCACTCTGGTCACGAAAATCGTCGGGCAGTCGACGTAGCTGGTTTCGTAGTGCTAGTTCGATGTAGCACAGCATCTCAGCCACATCTCCGAAGCTGTGCTGGTGTTGCAGTAGATACTGGACGCTCCGCAATGCCGTGCGGCAGATGTTCAGTTCGTGATACAGGTCAGCCGGTTCGGTGTCGGATGGCATGACTACCTCACGTTGAAGAATGGTTTTTTGCCGTTGGTCGCCGTCGGTGCAAATACCGCTTCCTTGAGAATCTGGCAATCGTCGGCACTCGGCTTTTCGTATTCCGGCAATAGCCCCACTCGCTTCGCCTTATAGTCACACCGAGAGCATGGCGAGAACATCCGGCTCTTTTGGTAGAGAGTCTTACGGATAGCCTCAAAAATCTTGCCCTCCCATATCTCGCGGAGTGTCATTTCATTGACGTTTCCGCAGACCAGCTCGTGACCCCAATCCATACAGCAGACGTTGACATTGCCGTTCCACGCCACCGTGACCTCGCGGAAGGGCAATGTGCATTTAGCCTGAAGCGGCAACCCCTTCACATGGCCTTTGAACTCGGTGTTGCCAGCGTGATTGTAAATCGTTCGCGCCTTTGATTTGCCGTCAACTGCTATGAGGTCGTCCATCAGCACCACGCGCCGCCGCACCTTCCGCTTGTGGTTCGCCCACGGAGACCAGCCGGACGGAATGCAGTCCTCGTAAAAGTCCACCACCTCTACCCCTGTTAGGCTTGCCGCCGCTTCGCGCATGGCTTCACGTTCAGGGTAATAGGTGTCAAGGATAATGAAGTCGACGCCAGCATCAAATATGGCTTCCACGCGCTCCTGTATCTTCGACCGTATCACCTTCCCGTTGGTGGTAATTTGTATCTGTGCATCGGGTAATGCTTTTCGATATGCCTTGAGGATGGCAAGGTATTCGGGGTGCATCGTTGGTTCGCCATGCATGGCGAACTCCAGCCGACCAGAGGGGAGTAGGTCGCCAATGCCTTCGATAGTTCGTTCGGTAGTAGACCAATCGACATACTTGTAGTTTCCAACCTTGTCCCTTATGCCGTTCAAGCCGCAGAATGGACACATACGATTGCATCCCTCTACCAGTTCGATCTGGCAAGACCACGGCGCGTTGATCATATCAGTTCCTCCATCGTAAATGAGCTTACGCGATCGGCCGCATCTACAGGGAAAGCATCTACGATATAGTAGCCGAGTGCATCCGATGCGTGGGATAGGCGAGGGTCGTTTTTTTTGTCGATCTCCCCACTACCACCCTCCAATACGCGCACACCTTCAAGGTCTTTGTGCAGATTGGGTGCTTTGGCCGGATTTACCATCATGTGTATCTCGCCGCTGGCACTGCGAAGCCGCGTATTCATCGCGTTTATGCGTGAGCGTTCCTTCGGGTTGCTACGCCGGACATGGGAGTAAACGCGGTCACCATAAGCCGCCTTCATTTCGTCCTGTATCATCTCCCAATCCGATCCTGACACCTTTGCCGTCCCTCGCGCACCGCCGGTCGCATCGCCGTATAAGTGGACACTGCTTTCGTGATGCCCATAGTCCTGTATGAGCCGCCTACATACCGCTGGCGTATTTGAATTGCGCGGTATATGCACCTCGCCGACTACCGCTGTGCCTTCGCGCCCCACAGGTAGGGGCAGTTCCTGACAGACTACCGCGACTCCGGGACTCACGTTAAAATCAAAGCAGAATATCACCGGTTGTTTGGGGTCATATTTAAGGCTGGTCGATGTATGTTCACTACTGTAGGGGTAGTAGCACTGGCCTTGAAAGTTCACGAAGCTGGCTTCGTATTCTTGCTGGAAGGTAAGCTCGTCCATCATGCGCCGAGCCGCCTCTATTTCCTTCGCCGGTAGAATCAGTGAAGAAACCCAATGATACGCTCCCCACTCGCTCTCCGCGCCATTTTCCATCATCTCAGCTTGTGCATAAGTGTGCAGATCGTAGTAGTGATTCCGGCCTTCCGGCACACCGACAAAATCACACCAGCCGTTTCGGTCTGACAGGGCTGGCCGTATATGCGCTTCCCATACGTGCGGCTTCATGTTGGCATACTCGTCCAATATGCCACCGTCCCAGCCAACACCTTCCACGCGCTCCGGCTTATCCATACCGAGGACATGGATATCGACGCCATTCTGTAGGCGAATAACCAGTTCGCCTTCGGACGGTTCGCCTCTACGCCACGCCGGATGCACCATCGCTTTCAGGTCAGACCAGTAGATTCGTTTGGCCTGATCTCGCGTAGGTGCGGCGGCAAAGAAGCGAGGGTTTGGGTAGGGACTGCCGCGCAGTGCGCGTAGTATGAGCCGCCGCTTCCCGATCAGTTCCGTCTTACCGCTTCGCCGCCCACATGGGAACGTGTTGAAGCGATGCCTACCACGGAAAGCCTTTTGCTGCACTTCGACAGAGCGAAGTGGTGTCCATCGGGCTGTCAGTGGCATCAGCTATCCTCATCGCCGAGCGTTGTGCGCTCAATTTCTTCCATTGCCTCACGGAATTCCGAGGCAATCTTTGATGGGTCTTTTTGGGTTGCGCCCAGCAGTTCGGCGCGAGTGCGTAGTAGGCTACCGAGCCGCCCCATATACCTGTCAATTATCGCATCATAGTCGGGACGCTTCCGCACCATTTCCCTGCGCGTTTGAGTGCTACTATCTGGCTTGTCCTGTCCTTCCGGCGCGTTTGCCTTTTCGCTCTCGCTCTGATATTGGCGCACCTCGCTTACTTCAAACCCAACGGAAGGGTTCGTTAGGTCAGCCTCTACTTCCTTTCGGGCGATCATAGCACGACGAATACGCAACTTACAGAGGCGAATCTCATCGTCTAAGTCATCTACCTGTAGCGTGTCCTGTATTTCCTTTTCCTCGTCCGTGAGACCGTCCGCATAGATACCGTGTTTCATTGCGTGTTTATTCCCCTTGATCTGGTATGACTTGCCGCCATGTAGCCGACATCGCCCATTGGGCATAGCCGCGTTCATGCACGTGCCGCCAGAGCGCGATTTCGTTTTCGCTCCACAGAGCTTTTGGTAGGGGTTTCGCTTCGGTATATCGACCATAGCTATGCGCTTTTGTGCGGCTTACTTGAGGGTGTGTTCCAAAAAATCTTCATTCCGGCATCCGTAAAGTCAAGCTACAGTCGCGCAGAATCCGCTGTGAGGAAGTTCTCGTAGTGCGGATATATAACCTGTGGGCTGTGGGACTTTAGGAGTTCCTGTGCGGCCTGAGCGCGGCTATTTCGCCCCTTCTTCCCCTCGCCTGAAAGTAGATCGGCAAGTTCGTGTTCGTCACCGGCGAATAGAGCCGCATCTTTTACGGGCGCGTCAGCCACACCATCGACCCATTTTCGGTTGAGGATTAGGTCAGCACCGGCATTCCACGCCTCAAGGAAGGTGTATTGAGTGCCGCCACCGTCTTTAGCAATAGCTGACATATCGACTACATACTCTGCGGAAGCGGCTCTTCGCACTGCGGCATCCCACGTTAGGGCGAACCGGCCACAATAGTCCTGTTCCCATTCTGGGCATTCTGCGTTCAGCTTATGGAAGGCGTAGAGCCGATTTAGTTCGCCGTAGATTCGGACGCGCCTATTCTGCTCAAGTAGGGCATTAGCTTTGGCGATGATCTCGGTGTGTTTGTCGAAATCAATGCGCGAGAGCGACACGGCAGATACGAGGGTTTGGGGGCGAGTGACGTCCACTGGTTGATAGGGGTGCGGTATGTAGACCGAAGGCACATCCAGTGCGAGTAGGTTGGCCACATTGCACTTCCGAATGGACACTACCTTCGTTCCGCACTTTCTGATGGCGCGAAGCAGGGCTGGGTCGTATTCGGTGGGGTCGTGAAGGACGATACTGGCTTTAAATCGGAGCAACTGGCGTATCGCTTCGCCGTATTGTTTCCAGTAAGCGGCAGTGATGATGGTAGGCGTATTTTGCGCTACGGACAGGGCATCTACGAGAGCGATGTTTCTGTAGCGCACGGGTCCGTTGAATTCGCGCATCTTTGCCTCGGTATTTGCGCCAATCTTGTAGAGGCAGGCAGACCAGCCAGCGGCTTCAAATGTCCTTACGAGGTGGCTGGTGTAGGACACGAACCCACCGAAGCGGACGTCACAGAGAAAAAAAAGTGCGATGCGCTTATTCATCGTCGGACAGCGAGGTATCGGCATTGCGTAGCCGTTGAATGCCCTGCCTTCGCTTCGCTGTAAACCTGAGCCGGCTCTCGGACTCGTTTTTATAGTTTTCGTCGGTGGCGCGTTTCTTTAGCTGTTCACGCCGGTAGGTTCGGGCATGTTTAAGTTCCTCGTCAGGGGGGAGGCATTTCCACATCGCTTTGAGTGAATAATAGACGAGGGTATAGCGGTAGCCATTAGGTGCGAAGCGGAAGGGAGCAACGCCATGTAGTACCGCTTGCCCATCGAAGATTATCAAGGCGTGGTTAGTTGGCCGTAGCCCTATATCGTATTCGGGCATGAGCAGTTCGCCGCCTTTCATCTGGTCTACGAGGCAGACCATGCACGACAATACACCATCAAAGTTCCCCCGATCGTAGTGGTAGGGCAATAGGTTGTCGTAGTTGACGATGCCAGACGTAAAGACGGAACTACCCATGCGGTAGTCGGCACGCACTTCGACCACACTTTCGGCGTGGTGTTTGTATTCAGCCCCGAAGTGCTTTCGGTATATGGGTTCAATTTCCGCGGCGAAATTGGCGACTATTTCGGCTGGCTTCGGCTGTCGGGCATGGAGATCGGCGTAGGAGCAGAATGGACTGCGTATCTGGTCACGCGGCTTGAAGCCGAAGATGCGTGAAGTAGACTGAATGCCAGAGCCGCGATGCGTTGATATGTAGTCAATGACCTTTACAGCGCGAAGGATTGCCGTGAAGTTCGGCGACTCCATAGGAATTGCCGCAGCAATCCTTCGCCCATCGCATTCAAGGACGCAGGGTGCTTCCACGATGCGGCTTACATCTTCGGGTCTTGCGTACTGCTTGTCGGCCTTACTTACGGGGAAGTTGCGCCAGACTACCTCAATCTTCGGCAATTCCATCTTTGGCCCTTCGGACGAGGTATAACAACAGGGAGGATGGGTCTTCAACTTCCTCGGCTATTTCCGCGGATATGAGTTCTTCCATCGACAGTATCATCTCGGTGTATTCTGCTTGCTGGAAATAGAGAATGATCTGCGATATAGTGGTCGCGGTGGCAGGTCCGGCAAACGCCTCATTTTCGTCTACACCATGAGCTTCCCCTGCCTCGGCCTGTTCAAAGTCATCGTAGAATGCCGCCCGAAAGCGATCCATATCAATTTCGGGCATTTCCATCAAGTCCCATGCCTTGAGGTCGAGTTTTTTATTTTCCGAAAACTCGTATAGCCCCTGCTCTGACACTACGCCGTAGTGTGACGATATGATGAGGACTTTCTCTGCCGCTTCCTTTTCGTCTTTGGCGGTGATGGATACGTATGGGATGCCGCCTTCCACTTCCCACTTTTCATTGGTCAGGACATGGATCCGCTGGTGTCCATCCAGTATTTTATTGTGCCCATGCCAGATAAAGATCGGGAACGCGAAGCCATATTTCTGTAGCGATTGCGATAGCTTGTCGTAGGCCGGTTTATAGAGGGTCTTTAGGTCGCCTTGAAAGTTTACAAGCTGATCCATCGGCAACCGCTTGAGGTCGCCGTCAGGGTCGCAAGTGACAGGTATTTTCTTAGCCATGTTCTCTCCTATATTGTGTAGCCAAACGATGCGGCTACGTCTTTGAGTTCATCGGCTACGCTGGCATCCATTGCCCGTAGCATATCGAATGTCAACGGCTTCGGTGCTCGGTAGCCGCCGATGCGGTGCATTGTCCGCGAGGTATCAGGGACGGTGGGGTGTTTTTGTAGGTCGATGCCGGTCAGGTTGGCCAACTCTGGCCAAACGGTATCTATATCTTCAACGCGGTAGGCCATATCGGGTTTTTGGTCGCGTATAAGCTGATTCCATTTGCACCAGAACTTTGCCGCACGCACTTCCTTCGGCTTCATCTTGTGGTGAATGCCGGTATGGTGTTCTATCCATTCCCAGTCGCGCACAACCACGACAGCGCACATGGATGCGATGCACTTGATAGGGTCGCGCATCTGGTGGATAAAGTTTTTGAAGGCGAAATCGCGCCTTTTGCCGTTTTCGTGGTGTCGGAGTCGTCGTCCACTTTTCTGCATGGCTGAGTAGATAGGATACCAGCTTGCATCGACGGCAAAAAAGTAGCTGACCGTGCCGTCTTTGCCGGTCATTTCATGTGGCATATCCAGACCGCACCGGCGCATCACATTGCTGATATAAAGAGTCCCACTGCGCGGACAAGCTGTAATGAGGTTCAATGTGAATCTTCCTTTCTTTCCCGAAGGCTATTTACCCACTGCTCTGCGGCGGCATAGAGGAAGCAAAGCACGACAAAAGCACCGATTCCCCACGCTATTTCAATGACCAGTTCCATCAGAACGGTAGGTCTTGTTGATCGTCGTAGCTCGGCGGTAGTGGCGGTGACTTCGCACCAGACGCAGTATCGCCTCGTTGCGACACTGCGTACTCCCCTGTCCCACTACCACCGAGCATTTCCATCTGCGAAACTACGATTTCGGTGGTGTAAAAATCCTTCCCATCCTTTTCGTATTTCCGCGTCTGTAGTTTTCCCTCTACAAAGAGCTTGTCGCCTTTATTGACGTACTGCTCAACGATGTCGGCCAGCCGATTCCAGAATACGAGCCGATGCCATTCGGTGCGCTCCTGTCGCTCGCCGTTCTTGTCGTTCCACTGTTCGGAAGTAGCAATGGATACGTTGGCCACCTTCGTTCCGCTTTGCGTTGAATTGATAGTGGGGTCGCTTCCGACATTCCCGATTAGAATTACTTTATTGACGCCTCGCGCCATTTCTATCTCCTTCACTTTCTCGCTGTTTGCGGTAGTGTTCACGCGCCTTCAGCATGGTTTTTCGGTATTGTTCTCGCCACGTTGGGTCGATTAACAGGCCGAGTAGCTCCGCTACAGCCAGAGCCGTATAAGCATCGCACAGGGCATCGGTTTCTGGCAGTGGTTCTTCGTTTCCGAACATATCTAACTGCTCGTTCACTACCGATCGTCCGATATCCGCTTACGGGTTCGCTCACCAGCATCAAACCGGCTTACCCACCTATCCACATCGTGACAAGGGACGCCGTGCGTTTCAAGGAATACGCGAGGCGCATTTTCCTTATCTCTCAGGAATTTCATGGGTGGAACGCACTTCGCTAAATAGGTGAAGCGATTGCTGTATTTGCTGGATTTTGTGGGCTGGCTTTGCCAGTAGTCAAGGAATAGGGCATCTATTTGTGCCTGTTCCAGAATGGCAACGGCCAGCATCCCCCAGCCCTTCGGCAGTTCGGGTGTCTTTTCTTCGATTCGGTCTACGCTCGGATGGAGCAGTTCATTTGCGCTCAATAGATTCGCTCTCTGCGGTGATGGTATTGAAAAAATCTATGAGGACATCGACGTATTGTTGTGGGGTGACGCCGATTTCTTCCAGTTCAGCCGCGCCATGCTCGTAGTCCATGACAATGCCTACCGCTGTTCGGTAGATGTGGTGCATATTTGTCGCACCCACTGGCTTTCCGGTCAGTTCCTTATGAAGCCTTGCGGCTTCAGGGTAGATCACAGCATTCATCGTTTTCTGTTTCAGCTACGCGGAAGGGTTGGGTAATGTCCTTTGGGAAGGCATCGTCCATGACGATTACCTTTCCTTCCGTCTCCATGTATTTCATGATGACATACATCATCAATTCGACCTGAAACTTCCCCATAATGCGGTAGCCAATTCCCACTATAGGCCGACCAATCCGCAGACGGCAATATACCCACAATGCAGTTATACATAGTCGCGCCTCACCGAAGTTCATATCGCCAAATTTCTATGCCGGTAAATACCGTTGCGGCATACTGTGCGGCGAATGCTTCCGTCTCCATGTAGGCGCGTTGTTCAGGGTTGTCTTTGAAGGCAGGCTCGGGGATGATCGCTGGCGCATTGGACTTGTTTAAAAACCACAGATCGCGCTGGAAATAGCTCTGCGGCATGGCCCCGATGGTAGGCCATTGAAAGGCTGTAGCCCATTGCGCGCAGATTGAAGCAGAAACAGCCAATCCAACCTCGCTTATTCGCGCCCCATTATCCCAATAGATGCAGGTAGAATACTTGCCACCACCAGCATTTAGGTGTAGCTCCACTGCAAGTTCGACAGCATTCTCGTTGAAGTGGCGCGTCTTAAAGCGAAGTGCCTCGTCGTTGGTCGAATCCATGTAGATGCGGTCTGGTATGTCAACCACATCATAGTCCGCACTGGCGAGTAGATACTGCAAGTGCCTGTCCACTTTGCGGCAGACGGTAAACTCAAAACGCCGCTCGGTGATGTTGGTGCGGTGCGAGTGGCCGGTAGCTACACCAATCTTCATTCCGCATCCTTCGTGTAAAGTGGGGCAAGTGGCTTGTTGCGTAGCTGGCGTTTAAGGTGCTTGTAGAATCGTCGTGGCGAGTTTATGGGGTATCGCCAACCACTGCTGGTGTGTTGTGGGTATGCACCAATATCCGTAGCCATCGAATAGGCCAACTTGCGAAGCCGCTTTGCTTTTATGCCGCGCATATTCTCTCCTTTTGCTGGGATGTGGTGCGCGGAGCGAGGAGACGCTAACTCCGCGCACCAACATCGTCCAGCCCACCACAGCCGGACTTCACTGTCGCAAGTGTCTGAAACCCAATTGTCGCAAACGCGATTTTCAGCGCAATAAATTTTTTGGCCACCTGTTGGCCAAAACGTGTCCAAAAGCCGGTATTGGCCAAAAGCCGTCTTTGGACAAAAACCCGTCAGGTAAGTGTCCAAAATGGACAGATTTTCGGTTTTTTTGGTTTTTTTTTGGTTTTTTTTGGTTTTTTTTTCGCTTTTTCCGCAAAGCGGAGCAATTCAACTACTTAGCTCCGCTTTATATACTTACTTTTATTAACATTATTAGAAATCGTAAGTAGCTGCAAGAGAATAACTTAGGGAAACAACATTGATCACAGATTAACCGCTCGTAGTCCAAAAACGCACCTAAGTAGCTGATTTTGTAGCTACTTACACTTTAACCACAGGGTTTACCGCTCGACGTCCAAAACCCCACATAATCCATTGTTTTTGTAGCTACTTACACTTTAACCGCTCCCCTTATATATAATGAACGCGAGCAGATACTTTATAGGGCGAAGGTAGAGTTTGGGCTTGTTAAACTTTTCTAAGACGGCTATAATTGGGGTGCAGTTGATTGATCTTTGAAAATCGAATAAGCGAACCGAGTGGAAGTCACAGGGCTGGCGCGAGTGCCGCCTAATGATCCATTCGTTTTGCGAGTCGGAAGAGTAGCTGGGTCGCTCCCAGTAAAACTCCGGCGATGAATAAGGTGGCGAAAGTAATAGAATCGACCCCGTGAACTGGCAATCGAAACCGTTCATCCTGAATAGCCCTAAAAAAAACGACGAGGGCAACAGCGGAGACGGCGAGGGAGGCAGGTAAAGGGAAGCTTCGCTGTTCGCCTCCCCCACCCGACCCGATGGTTATTATGGCGGTTCGGAACGCCAGTTCCGATGCCTCGCAGGAGCGAGGTTGAAAGTTGGTCGTGCCTGTCCCTTGGCGAACGCGAAAGCACGAACATCATCCGTCATTGTCGGTTTCGATCCCGACACTAAACAAGCCACGATAAGCGCGACGAGATCGCGCCCGACCATAATAACACCACGGTCACATCCCACTGTTTAGAAAGCACCAACCGCCAGCTGTCAACTGCGTAAGCTGGTGCGCCAGACCGGTGCTCTGTCATCACAGGGAAATAACCACCACGCCGATGTTGATACTGATGAAGAGTCGGCGTTCACTTCACTTTCAAGGAAACCTATCATGACCACCACTATCGAACTCAACGAATTCACGCAAAGCGATTGGTATTGCTGGTGCGACACGCCGCTGTTCCCTGACAATAGCGAGCCGCTTATCGCCGAAGTGCTGGAAGGCAAAGCTGTACTGGTCGTGTGCGGACAAGGACTGGCTATTAATGCGGAGGACGGCCACTACTATTTCATGCAACGCTCCGTCCGTAGCCATAAACATGGTCGAGCTATCGCGGACACCATCGACTGGGATGTTTCGCTGTCCGACAACGGTTTCGAGCAGATTTACTAATCACACCACCACCACCACGCGGCGAGAGCGATCGCCCTCGCCGCAATACATTTTCAAGGAGACACCATCATGGCTACTAAGCTCAACAGCAAAAAGCACGACCAGCGTAGGTTCACCACGGCGCATAACGCTGTGGCGCGTGAAGCAAAAAACGACCATTGCCACTTTTACGATATCGGCGAGAATAGCGCGGCCATCTACTACCGAGTCGTGATTCAGGGTAGTGCCTACGCCTTTATCATCCGCAGTAAGTACACCATACTCGACAAGCGCGATATCTGGAGTGGCGCATCGCGTGGCTGGTGGCGCGTGGTCGCCGCCGACGATGCCCACTATCAAGGTCATGCGCTGTATATGCGCGACACTGCCACGTTCACAGTTCCCGACTGCGAATTCTAAGCAACCCACACACCAAAGCGAAAGGAGCGCGTAATGACAGGCCATCAAGCTCACCACAATCCCAACTGGCGCACCATTGACGAGGAACGCAGCGTGCGGTTAAGTGCCATCCCTCATGGCATCTATACCCAGTACGCCGTTCACTTTGTAGCCGCCGACGGTTCCCTGTATTGGGGTAACTACTTCATAAGCAAAGTAGACGCACTCGACAACTACGCACAGCGCGTGGCCGAGCGCACGCACCGCTAAACCACCACCACCACCACCGCAGTATCAACGAGGGTAGAGTGCAATCGGCACTCTACCCATCACTACATAGGAGACCATAATCATGGCATATACCACGATTCAGATTGAGCAGGAAGTGAAAGTTGAACAGGATTTTGACATCATCGTCCGCGACCAGAATAATCATGAACTAGAAGTCACCGAAGTTGAGGTTGACGGCGACGAAGTGCAGGTCACCGTCGAGTATGAGCCAGAAATAGAGAATTGGGAATTCATTGTCCGCACTAACGATGGCGATGACTTGAACGTCCAAACAATTGACACAAGCGACTGCTATGGCAATCAGTGCGTGGAAGTGACCGTCGATTTTACGCCGTCCGATTGGATCACTGATGTTGAGGTTCGGATGCTGGGACAGGAAATCACCTTCCAGCACGACCGGCAGGGCTGTGGCGACGAGCACCCGATCATTGAGATTAATTCTTTTGAACTCAGCAAGCACCTCAAGCCAGAGGATGTGGCGATCGTTCACGCCAACGGCGATAAAGTGGAAGGCGTCACGATGGAGTGGGTAGATGATGATGCTGGCTGGCTCTCTGTCGACCTGTCTGGTGTCGCCACCAACAATTCCAATGACAGTGCGATTGATATGGATCACCTGAAAACTCTGCGTATGCTGGCCGGTGCGCTTGAATCTTCGCTCGGCGATGCGTTCTCCCCTGAGTATGCGGCTAAACTTGAAGCCGCTACGCTGTGGGCTGATAAACTGCTGGACAATACCGCCGAGGCAGAGCCGGACAATACCGCCGAGGCAGAGCCGGACGAGGAATCGGCGAACACGCTCAATACGCAATTCCCTGAACCGCATGTTATCCACGCCCACTTAGACGGCACCCACAAACCGGGATGGAGTGATATGCTTGGCATCCTGCAAGACGGCTCTACGCCGAGAGAGGAAGGTGATGCCACCGCGTCCTCTGAATTACCGCAAGCCGACACGCCACAGACCGAAACAGTGCCGGTGCAGTTCAGTGTTTTGTCCGTAGGCGAAACGGTGCGCCTACGCCACGACTCGGATGTCCTATCGAATCTCAGGGGGCAATTCGGCACGTTGCTGAGTGGTCCTAGATACCGCAACGCTGTATTGATGTATGAGGTTCGTTTTGGCGATCACGATGTTTTCGTTCCGCGCTACGCACTGGTCACCGCCAGCCTTACTACCTAAACACCACGCACCTTCAACCGATATCCCTGCTGGCGTTCTGCCAGCAGGGATTTACCAATGGAGACCATGACAATGAATACACCGACTTCCATAGCGACTGCCAATGCCGCCGCCGCTTTTGACCAACGCGACGAAGGCGAATACGATGGGATGGTGGGTGCTTACTTTGTCCACCTTGAAAATGTGATTGATACGTGCCGCGAATATGACTTCACCGAGTCCGAAATCATAAGCGCGATGCAGACCTATGCACTGCACTATGCGAAGGTGGCACGCCACGAAGCGAGGAAATAATGAAACCAGTGAACGGAAGCACTACGGTCGAACTGAGTATGCGGCAAATCTTATCGCTCGTTGAACTGATCGACACCTACCTACCGCCCGAACTGCTACAGCTACCGTACAGTGCCGAGCCGATGCAAGAACACTTATGGCGAATCCGCGAAAACTTGACCGAGGATGCCTACTACATCAATACCTACAAGCTGGACAGGGCATACGGAGGTCCTGAAGAAGGTGGCTGGTGGTATGACTTCGGCGTGGGCGAGAATGACGAAGAGTTTTACCGGCTATCCGATGAAACGGCCAGCGCATTCTTTGTGCGGCTAATCGACGCCTACCATAAGGCGTGGGCGTGGGCTGATGACGCCAACGGCAAGCGGAACTCTGATCTCGGCTCGGTGCTGTGCGAAGGTCAGTATTGGGTGACCATAGAGCGCGAACCGGCTAGCCACTTCCCGAAGGAGCGTCCGCGTTATGAATAAGCCATACGCGATGCGAATGTGAGCAGTGCCTGTTTAATACCTAACCACCACCACACTGCTGGGCGGTAGAGCCAAAGCTACCGTCCAGCACAACCAACGAAGGAGTATCGCTATGCGCGATCTATACGGATGCAATATCTGCGGAGACCCCAACGCCGTCTACCGCCTCGGCAAACTGCAAAGCCTCTGCGCCACTTGCAACCACATCACCCCAGCGAAGATTGACAAGGTATCCTTTGACAAGCTGTACTGGGACGAAGGCTGGGAGCAGATTCCAGCCATCACACGAAAGGAATTTTATGAGGACTACCTGACAAGCGAGATGGATGTGGCTGACTACAAAGCCACCACCACATTCCGCGTCTGTGACGGATGCTTCCGCGAACACCAGAGCCGCCGAAAGATGAACGTGTGCGATGCGTGCTACACCGATGCGATGGATCCCATTCTACCTTAACCACCACAAGGAGACCCGAAATGACCCTAATACGCGATGACGCCTTGCGTCACAGCAACCCCTATATCGCCGAGCGTTGGGCGAGCTACGGCGAACAGTCCGACATGATCGACACGATTGTCGAGTGCCTGAACCTGACCAGCATTGTATCCTACGAGTTTCGCACGGATCCTGTCGTAGAGCAAGCCGACAAAGCACCGCCGGTAGCGCACATCATCAAGCCATATCTGGCTGGTGGCTTCGTTGACGCCAGCCTCCCCTATCCTCTCCACATCGCGGCCAACTGCAATGGGTATGAAGGCAAGTGGCGAGTATGCGGCCTCTACGAGCGCGGTCCATGCCGCGAGGACTTGCGTCCGTGGATTCCGCAGGGTGCGTTCAATATCAACGAATACTACGAACCCTCCCCGATCAACATTGCCATCAGCAAGTCGCCCCATCAGGTAGCGAAGGATATACTGCGGCGATTCATGCCGGAGCATTCAAAGGTGAGTGCTTATGTGCGCCGAGCGGCAGAGGATCAGTGGAAACGCTATCACAGCCACATGAAAGCGGTAGCCGAGGTCGCGCAGATTGTAGGTGACACATCGAAGCAAGAGGAGAAACAAATGGATCACCGAATGAGTTATAAGGTGAGCGAGGATAGCTACTACAATGAGGTCACTGTTTCACATGGCAAGGTGTCCTGTAAGATATTCGATTTGACTGTTACCGAACTACGAGCTATCGTGTCCTTCCTAAAGAAGGAGCGCGGAAATGTCACCGATTCAGACAAATAAGGTGCGGCGAAGCCTACAGGCATTGATACGGCGCACCGCCGAAGAGCAAGCGGGTTCGTTGGGTATTGGCGTGGCAGAATACCTATCCATTGCAAACGCTATTGTCGGAGAGACTATGACGGTAGCGGAAGCGGCTGAGAAGTTAGGCCGGTCTACGCAATGGGTGACAGCGAAGCTCCGCGAGCACGACCTCGGCGAGCGTGAGGCGTGGTATGGGCGCACAGAACGCTACCGGCTCAGTGCTTCGGATATGGATAAGCTGGTCGAACTCCGAGACAATACGCGGCGTGGAAGGCGTGTCGGATTCACGTCAGTGCCGAATACGGATAACTCCACCGATCCGTAGACAAGTCGCCGGTATTTTTTTGCCGGAACGAAAAAAAATATGCACACTATCTTGCTTCAGTTTTTCGGTGTGGATATTTTAAAAAGCGCGATGGGTGAGAGTTGGTAGCTCTCACCCATCGCTAGACAAACACGCCCATCACTTGCGACAGTATCAGGAGAGCGTTCGTCGTATCTTAATTTTGCCTCGGAGGATGTAGTCGATCAGCACCCTCGCTGGTCCTTTCGGGGTTGAGATACCTCGCTCCCAATGACTCACAGTAAGTGGTGCAACGCCGATCTGAAGCGCAAAGTCTTTTTGCGTGATCTGGTGTTTCACGCGGTAGTCGCGTATGTCGTTGCCTATCATACCACGAATATGGCATGAATCGTGCTTACTCGCAACCCTACGGAGATTTACCGCAAAGCTGTGCTGTAATTGAAAGGGTGGGGGGGGCGTAGCCGCCAAAGCAATCCCCTCCCACCCACCACCACCACATCTCAACGAGGAGACGCAGTATCAACAACCTACGACATCCCCCCCTGCGATACAAGCATTTTTCACTTCCCCTACAGACGGAGGTGATAATGGCTCGTAGCCGCCAAAGCATTTACGATGCCACAAAGCCGCACTGGACGGAACGCTACGGCGCGATCATCATCGCCGTAGCCACCGTTACCCTGTGCATTCTCATCCTAACATAACCACCATCACATAGGAGACGAGTATGTTTCCCGAACATATTGAAGCCATGCTACGCGCTGACTTACCGGCCAGCGCGGTATCCCAACGGTCACAGGGCAAGCAAACCCTGTCTTACATAGAGGCGTGGTTCGCTATCGCCGAAGCCAACCGAATCTTCGGCTTCGGCAACTGGCTTCGTGAGACCATAGAGATCAAGTGCATCCACGAACACGGCGAAGAAGCGGAAGGTCGCAATGGCGCGTATTTCAAGCACTACGTCAGCTATCTAGCGAAGGTGCGTATCACTGTCCTTTCCGGCGATGCAATGATCGTCCGCGAAGGGTGCGGCACTGGACACGGCAACGGTATGGCTGATATAGGGCTGGCACATGAGTCGGCTTTGAAGGAAGCGGAGAGCGATGCGATGAAACGTGCGCTTATGACCTTCGGTAACCGCTTCGGCCTTGCTCTATACGACAAGAGCCAGAGCAATGTGGTAGACGAGGCGCGGCAACAGCAGTTCGTATCATACTGCAAAGGCTACGCCTCGGAGGTGCTTCACGCCGCGATGGCTGAGTTTGGCGTATCAACTCCAGACGAAGTGCCACAGCGCGATTGGAAAGCCTTTACCTCGGCACTGGATCGACTCAAGGCGATTAGCGATGACCGGCCTACTTCTTGAAGTGACCAGTTGGTTCTTTGAGGTAGAGAAGTGCGGCACTGGTCGCAAGCATATCGTAGAGCGATATGGATATGAACCGTGGATGTGGCAATGTGGCTGTAAAGGCTATACCGTCCGAACCACTTGCATCCATGTTGCGTTTGCCAACTGGCTTACCTGTCATGGGCTATCCGGCTGGCGTTCAAAAGACCATCCCATGCCAGCGGTCATACCCTCGGCGTGGGAGAAGCAATATCGGGACGGTGGCTATGACATCTATAAGCCACCTTTACCGCCCGATGTAGTCCACCACCAACAGGCGCAAGTCGCCTAACACCAGTAGAGGAGACGAAGATGTTAGTCAACAGCAGTATTATGAGAGGGTGCGGTAAGCGGAAGGAAGGTGGGCTATATGCCTGTGTTCCCACCTCGCCTTTCGGTCAGCCGATTGAAAACTTTATCGTTGACCACGCAATTCCGTGGTCGGAAGGCGCGTTCCGTGGGGTTCGCTTCGTACAGCGCGAGGACGGCATCACTGATATGGTGATGTGGGTGGGCGCGGAACACTACCCTTTCCCATCGGACTTCGTGGAGGAAGGCAGAATGCACGGCTTCAGCAAGCGCGTACCGATTAACGGTAGCGACAATAACTACAGTGCATTGACGCCGCACAGTTCGCGGATAGTGCTGGTGCATCCGAAGGCGATTGCCATGAGAGCGTATGAACTCGCTGAAACCGCTGGCGTTCCCAGCAGTGTCCGGCCAGATATATCGCGCCCAGACGCACTATCGCCATTCCAATGCGACCACAAGCCGCTGTTCAACCCTGACAGCGACCCCGATGCGCTTCCATGCACCTTCGCTACATGGGATTTATCCGCGCTCACTTCATGCGGAACAGGTCACTCGGTCGAAGTGGACGAGGATAATGGCACAGCTATCATCACTACGCCGAGCGTTAAATATGAAGTGTATCAGCCGGTGAGCGGCAGTGTCGGTAAAGACGATTTCGCGGCTGGCATCTTCCTCGCCCTGCCGTGGAGTCACTTTGAATACGTCAGCACCAACGAAACCTTGCCTACCGAGGTTGCCAACAAGCTCGGTGACAACCTTCATGTCACAGCAGTGACGCCAGAATAACCACCACCACACGAAGGGGTGCATAGAGCCAAAGCTATGCACCCCTTCACTACGATGGAGACCATCATGTCCGACAAGAATCCTGTAGTCCACATCGCCAACATCCCGTTGGCTGATATTGAAGCTCCTGAAGTAGAGTCGTATGACGATCTGGTTCGGTCGTTCACGAAGATAGGCCAGCGCGTCAGCATTATCGTCACGCCGAATGACGCCGAAGGCGTAGCCTACAAGATCATCAACGGCAAGCGGCGAGTAGCTACCGCCAACGCACTCGGATGGGAAACCATCCGCGCCGAGGTGCGCTACGAAAACTCACTCGACCGCGCACTTACCACACTCGCATCGAATCTTGTGCAGAAACGCAACGCCGCTACCGAAGCCGAAGCGGTTGAGGTGCTACTCGCGGAAGGTAAGACGGAAACGGAGATTGCCGAAGAGACCGGCTTCGGTCTACGCATCATCCGCGAGCTGATCGAACTGAAAACGGCACTGCACCCCACTGCCTTTGCAACCTTGCGGAAGGGCGGTATGACGGTAGCTACAGCGAAACGGCTACTGCGCCTTCCGACCGAAGGGCAAGCGGCTCTGGTGAAAGCCGCCACTGGCGAGGAAGGTGTCGCTCAAGTCCGAGGCAAAGACGTAGAGGCTTCCCTGCGGCACTACAAGAACGATATGCTGTCGCAGATGCCACAGGTCGTTGTCCCTACCGGTGGGCAGTATGGAATGCTGGCGGCCCAACTGGAACAGGTCAGTCTCAAGTTTTCAGGCAAGCAACGCAAGCTATTGGTCGACGCCTCGGCTATTTTGCGCGGAAGTGTCAACGCAAAGCAAGCGGAGGCGGCAGGGTAATGATTAATCAACCCGATGCTGGAGGCTACATCTTCCTGTGGAGGCGCACAGCCGACCACCCTATCTGGCGCAAGGATGAGTGGCATATCCGTATATGGGTTTGGTTGCTATTGGAAGCGGCACACCGAGGCAACGCTCAGCACCGAGCGTTGCCTATCGGTGCTTGCGATGTGACCTACCCTGAAGTGCGCGAGGGAACGTGGTATGTGGACGAGCGTGGCGGCACAAAGAAGGTGTCTCGCCGAAAGCTCAATAGCGTTCTGCTATGGATGGCCTCTGAAAACATGGTCAACTATCAAGCCGGACGAGGGAAGGCAACGCGAATCCACATCACGAACTGGCAAAAGTGGCAACACCACTGGGATGCTTCCACCTCGCATGTCGCTCTCGCCTTCAATGATAATGGAGACGAGGGATGGACAGCCGACCCCGAGTACTACGCCGCAGAGATGATGGAACTGTGGGGCAGGGACAACCTACCGAACTCACCTCACTGGACGTCACAAGAAATGGCACTGCACAATCTCCACCACAAGCCGCCACACTACAGCAAAGAGCAGATACGTCAGATCGTGATGACGGTGAAAGCTCATGCTGGTGGTGGCCTATCGTGGATATGGAAAGCAGGTCCTATTCGATTGACGCGCCCCATCAAATCCACAGGACAGCTTACCGCCGAGTATGTATTGGCATTTGAACCCTTACAGGACAGGACATCTAATGCGAAACCAAAACGGACAGCCTACCGCGATAGGCGAACTAATATCGCCGAAGGATTCGACCTACTTGACGAACTCGTCGGCACATCAGGCCGAGAGCAGTTGGAAAGCCGCGGTAGCCAATCAATTGAAGGCTATACTGGGGGAGACCAGTGGCTCATTCAATGAAGTGATGCGCCGGTTGTCGGCTGAGTATAATTGGCCGTTGACCAAAGAGGACATCCTGACATGGGCAGAGTTTGCCGCGCAATATCCGGCGCGGCTATTTGCCGAGGGCGTGGTGGCGCACATGGCCGACACCACGCCGACCAATACCGGCTCGCCGGTCTGCACCTTCCGGCCAAAGATCGGTCAGGTTGCCGGACACATCGACCGCATCGTTGAAGCGCGGCAGACGCAAACCAATAGCGTAGCACAGCGGAAGATGTATCGGCAGTGGAAAAAGGAAGCCGCAACGCCGGAGCAAGCTCGTAAGCACATGGCTACGCTACGCGAACAGTTCCCGACAATGTTCCGCACTTCCGGCGAGGGGCAAGATGAGTGACGTCCTACCTACGCTTGAAGATGCACCGAGCGTAGCCACGGTGCAGAATATCATGCGCGATCTAAAGCACGACTATCCTAACTGGACGCATCCACCCACGCACGACACGGTGGCGTGGAAAAATTTGATATGGGAGTGGCGGTGCAATCTACAGGGATTCCCTGTTGATATGCTCGTCGCTTGCTACGCCTATCACAAAGCCGATAAGCGAACAGCACCTTCAGCCTGTTGCTTTTGGGTAGCGTTAGATGAACTACGCGAAGGAAAATCCTCTGAGTCCGTAGCCGCCAAAGCAATGACTCAGATGCGATCTCAGTTCCCCCAGATGTTCCGAGGGAAATAACCACCACCATCAACGAGGGAAAGGGAATGAGTATTAAGATTCCTAAAGACGCCATAGAGTCCGCATTACGCGCTGGCTCAATCTCTGCCGCCGCATCCATGCTCGGCATCTCCAAAACAACGCTACGCGATCAGTGTAAGCGGTTGGGGCTATCGCCCGATGGTAAGCGATATGTGCCTGACACCGAATACCGCTTCAAAGCCGGTAGCTATCATAACAAGTGCGCTACGCCGATGTGTGGTGGTGCGCCACTACGCTCCGGCTTCTGCATCTACTGCTATACGGTGCAGAGAAAGGAGCGCGTGGCCGATGTTAGATAGTCTCACGCCAGCCGGTGCGCCCTATCGCGCTCACGAAGCCGAAGCCATAAGCCGCGTAGCCTTCGCTACCGGCACACGCGCATTGAAAACACCAGACGAGTGCGTAGTCGATGCAGTATTCGGTAAGGTTGAAGCCGACAGGCATAAACTGATAGTCGCCGAGGTGAAGGCGAGGGAGATGGAGCTACAGCAATCAACTGCTGGTCGACGCCTACGCGATACGAATACAGGAGCTACGTTTGACACCTACCTAATATCGCACAACAAAGTAGCCGGTGGTCTGCAACTGGCCAACCTACTGTCCTGTTCGTTCTTCGTGTTCGTCAAGCTGATTGGCTCTGACCTGATCGTCTATTGGAAAGTAAGTGACCCTGTCGTTCAACACGCAATCAAGCGCGCAGTCACAGCGACGAGGGCTTGTGTCAATGGAGGAACGAAGTCCGGGGAGAATGCCTTTATACCTGTCAGTATGATGGGCATACTCAACGAAGCAAGACTATAGCGTTTCGGGGTGGCGATAGTAGAAAGCGAGGGAGCAATACCCTCACGGTATCGAACTCGCCGCCCCAACCCACCCCAACCCAATAGGAGAAGCCAATGATGTCGTATGACAGCTACAATGACGCCACCTATTATTTCGCGGACACCGACATTACCGCCGAAACGATAGAGAAGTGGCGACAGGAAGCGGATTGCCGCGCCACGCTCCGAAGTGGACAATACCTGCGTAGCCGCGATCTACTCACCATATCCGTAGCTACAAGCGTAGCTACGGAGAGCTAAGTCCCACTCCCACAACGCATTCCGCCGCCCTCTCACGGCGGTAGCACGGGTTCGAATCCCGTACGGGCTACCACTTCCGCGCACCTCCGACCAAAATCGGAGGTGCGCGGCTTTTTTTTTGCCTGTCACGGTAGCCGATTTTTAAGGCGCGTCAGGGGCGATCTCAGCAGTCCAGCCGCCCTACCCCTATTTTCCCCCAGTTTAGCCGCTAAAACCGGCTCAGGGACACTTTCAGGACGTTTCAGAGGTATCTGAGCGTCCCTAATACCCCTGAAACGTCCTGAAACGCCAGTTGAGGACGTTTAGGGAGTCCAGATTAGAGAATTTACCGGCTGTAGGCTTAAACGTCCTCAAAACGGATTTGAGGACGTTTCAGGGCGACCCTGTAGCTACAGGGGTGGCTACAGTTCCCCCTTGCCCATATAATGTGTATCGCCGTATATTCGGTTTGTAGCCGCCTACAATCATCCAAAATGGAGATAAATGGACATGGCTACGGTAAAACCCTATCCCCTCAGAAGCGGCTACCGAGTGCGCTACTGGCTGTCTCTGAACGGACACGCCAAAATACGCTCCAAATACACCAACTCAAAAGCCGAAGCGGATGCACTCGCGGCAGATTTATCGCTCGTTGAACGCGCCACAAAAACAGGTATCGCGGAACTGGGTAGAATCGCGGAATGGATAAGCCGCAAATACCTAACCACCGACGATGCCATTATTGCGTTTCGCGGCTTCAAAGAATCAGCCATGCGCTCCGGTATGTTTACAGTTCCAGCCGACTACGACGAGCTACTTTCGGCATACCGTTCTTACGCAGAGCGCAATCATCGAAAGCACAAGGGACAGTACAGTGGTGTATACCGCGCAGAGTACGTGGTGCGGTGGCTCAAGAACCACGAACTGCAAAACCTGTCACCGCAGATGATCGACGTATGGCAGTATGAACTGAGCCAGCAGTTTGCACCGTGGACGGTATTCAGCTATATGACCACGCTCCGCATCTTGCTGGACGAGGCTGTGCGGTTGGGTATGCTGGGCGAAAACCCATCCCGAAATATATCGCTACGCCAGCCCAAAAAGATACATGACCGGCGCGTCTTATCGGCCGAAGAAGTGCGGTGGTTGCTCGACACTTCCTTAAACCCAATGCACCAGACGCGGCTCAATGGCGGCATCGGCACGATCGTGCGGCTCGGCCTATACGCTGGCCTTCGCCCTTCGGAAATGGTGTGGCTGAAATGGGATTCAATCAACTTTGATCAGGGTATTGTTTCGATAGGAAAGGTAACGTGCGAAGCTACCGGCGAGGTGTGGGTTCCGAAGGACTGCGAACTGCGCCACGTTGACCTCAAGCCAGCCGCCATAGAGTACTTGAAAATGAGGCGTGAAGTAGAGCGAGGTCCGTTTGTCCTGTCTACCGACAGCAATCGCCATAGGTCTGCTCGGCATCATCAGCCATGCACTTCAGACGCACCGCAACGTGCGTTGCGGAAAATGCTTTCCGACGAGGGGAAAGACCCTTCCGACATTACGGTCTACACTTTCCGGCACACCTACGCCACTACGCTATTGCGAAGCGGCGTCGATCTAAGGACGGTGCAACACCTACTCGGACACGCCGACATCAAGACCACGCAGGAATATCTGCACCCACTCAACGCCGAACAGCACCCGACAGACGCGCTACCCTATTGATTCATGTCTTTAGGCAAATCCAACATCGGTAGCGGCTTTGAGATGCGAAGGGTTTTCAGTTCGGTATTGGCTACTACCATCTTCCGGCCAGATACCACCTTACCGTTGTGAATATCGTAGATGTAAAACGTAGTTGACCACGGTGACATACGGACGATGCGCCCACGTTCATCGCCAATATAGACCGCGTCATCATCGTTATAATCATTGCCTAAAAATACAAAAAGTCCAGCTACGAGGTTTTCAATAGTGGACTTGAACACCAGTGCAATGAAAATGATAATGGCGATCCAAAGATATTCTCCGAGGAACTGCTCTACTATTGGAGCGGAAGGTATGTCTTGCATTTCACTGAGCGGCAAAAACCGCTTTAGAGATGCGGTCTCCAAACAGTGCCACAAGGAACAAGACGGTAGTGACTATCCCCCCCCAACGTGCGAGTTTAAGGGATAATTCGCCCTGCCTTTTTTCAAGCTCGTCCATGCGCTTTTCGATGTGGGGCATTTTCTCTGCGGCAATACTCGCCTTGCTGTGTATATCCATCAGCAAGGCGAAGTATTGCTCGTTGTCGTTGCTCATGCCACTGCTCTGTCAAATAGCTTGCCGATCTCTCGTAGCTTTTCAATGAGTTGAGGGTCGCCTTTTTGGGCGAAGTGTACATGATCTGGTCTAATAGGACAGCCGCTACAGGTGACCGGTAGGCCAGTATAAATCACGATGCGAAGGAAGGGGTGCGCTTTGCTGATGGTCTGAAAGGTGTCGGGACCTTTTGAATCAGGAAGGTTCAGGTCGAGTATGCACAGATCGCACTCGTTATAGTCAAGCCAACTCATCCCCTCGGACAGAGTAGTGAAGTGCGTCACTTTTGCAAAACGAAATATCCGTTTGATGGTAAGTGCCGAAAGTTCCTCGTCTTCAATGAGTAGTAGTCTTGACGGTTCCATAGTCCACCTACTCGACTTGTTCTACGACAATATCTGCACCTTCCTCTGCAAACTCTTTCGCAATCTCGTCACTGAACCCAATAGCCGACAGGAGCGCGGCTATTACCAGCACCAGTACTCGGCGCAGTGCCTTCTTCTTGAGATTGTCTTTGAGCCAGTTCATATCTCCATCCCCAGCGTGAGGCCGATGAAGTAGAGGTCGACCAGTGCGTCAAGCATCGGGTTTGCGTTCGCACTCCACTTATGTTCGGCGTTGTATTGGCGCAGGTAGCTCTTGATAGTAAAAGCCCTGTCATGCTCAAGATCGTCAACGATGGCTTTGAGTTTGTTGTCGATGTATTCGATTAGGCGCAGCAGGTTGCGCCCATCTTGCTGAAACGAGAACCCATTGAGCGATATGGCTCTCGCCATGCTGTCGGCTGTTGCATCGTAGGTCGTTGGCATTGTCTTTGTGCCCTTTCGTTAAAGTGCCGAAGCAATCCGCGCCAGATGCCCCGCCCACTTGCCCTTGCTCTGGCGCACCACATACGGCGCGGTGACATACGCACCGCCATGCGTGTGCACAATCTCACTCGCCGCCGCCGCGTAGAAAGCGGGTAGGCCTGCGTCAGTGGGAAAGGTCACGACTACATACGCATCGTCGAGCGCATCAGCACTGGCGACAAACCCTGCCGCCGAGAGCTTCGCGTCTGCGTCGATGTAGGCTTGCACCGTTGCCGCCGCCGCTTCGCGTTCTGCGAGTTTGTCGGCGGCGATAGATTCAGCCAGTGCCGTTTCGATTTGTTCGGTTGTTGCTTGTATTGTGCCATCTGTATATAGTTTCATTTTATGCCCCTTTAAGTTGCCCTATGCACGTTGTCGGCAAATGTATTCGAGCTACCCGTATCGTAGTATGCCGCAGTGCTATAGATTTGGATAATGTTATCGGAAAATAAATTGTCTGCACCGTCTGTTCTCAAGGCATACGCATAACCAGATTGGCCGTATAGTCTATTGCCAGTGAAGAGAGTATTATTACATCCGATGTCAGCAGTATAACCCGACGCGCCAGCGAAGTCGTTGCCCTGAATCCTATGCCCTCCACCGTTATATGAAGAGATAGGATATGCACCGAAAGGCCCAGTCACGTTATTTCCAAGAACGGCGGACTGATTGGAACTGCCTGACGTTGCAGTCATA
>Ga0196901_1000078_pt1 | contig 45480 bp, 49 predicted proteins | sample CB_VirMetaG_FD_169099 | JGI IMG/M metagenome (GOLD analysis project Ga0196901, IMG submission 169099) | Freshwater to marine saline gradient viral communities from Chesapeake Bay - CB_1504_1 Viral MetaG (v3) (version 3) | ecosystem: Environmental > Aquatic > Marine > Coastal | place: USA... | reverse complement strand
GCCCGCAGAAGCGAGCGTTCTAAAAAAATCAATACAGCAAGCAGACTAATACGTGCTTTAAACAAAGCACGTAAAGGTTGACAACTACTCAACACTCTACTATAATACTGTTATGGACTTAATGCTGGACATAGAAACTCTGGGCTCTGACCCTGCTGCTGTAATTCTAAATATTGCAGCGTGTGCGTTTGACCCTTTTTCTGACACCATTTACGACAAACACGCAATGTATCGTCGTATTGACACAGAGTCCCAACCTGACCGTGTTATTGAAGACTTAACTATTCAATGGTGGGCGCAACAAGGCGAATTAGCACAAGCAGAAGCGTTTGGTGAAGAAGATCGTGTGCCATTAAAAGACGCACTGGAAGAACTTAAAGGGCTAATGTGGCACGCAGAGCGCATTTGGGCTAACGGTATTGCGTTTGATATGACTATTATCGAACACGCATTTAAAAGTTACGGTATGCCAATTCCCTGGCAATATTATAAGGTAATGGATGCCCGTACAGTATATAAAATGAGTCCAGATCGTGAGAAGTTAGGTAACAGCCACCACGCTTTTGAAGATGTTATTCTACAAATTGGACTGCTACAACGCACATTTAAAAAGCTAGGCGTTAAAAATCTCGCATGAGATCGCCCTGTTTCCAGGGTAACTCTTGCTTATCTATTTCAACTACACAATTTAAACAAATACTACGTAGATTTGTGATAGCAGCATCATTTAAATCGCCATTGATATGAAACACAACTATCTGTGATGGGTACTTTGCACGAAATCCACATCTATCACATGTAGTTTTTTGTTTGTACCCTTTTTTCTTCCAGCGTGGAACAAACGGTTTCTTTCTTCTGTTTGCGCCAATGCATTGATTGCATCGAGAACGATAATGCTTTATACCGTTTTTAATGTAATTTACAGCACAAGGTTGCTTTTCGCACACTGAACATAGCGGTCTTTCCATATATTTACTTATATAAGGCCTTTGCAAAGGTTGTATAAACCGCTGATTTAAGGTGAAACTAATAAATAGATATAACAACAATTTATTGTGAGGACAATTAATATGGCACTAGTTTCACCAGGCGTTGAAGTTTCAATTATTGATGAAAGCGCATACCGCTCGTCTGCTACAAATAGCGTTCCTTTTATTCTAATCGCTACAGCACAGAATAAGGTTAACGCAGCAGGCACAGGAGTTGCTGCTGGCACATTAGCTTCTAACGCTAACGCTACTTATTTAATTACAAGTCAAAGAGAACTTGTAAACACATTTGGTAATCCATTCTTCTATAACACAACCGCTGGTACTCCAATTAACGGTTATGAATTAAATGAATATGGCCTACTAGCTGCATACTCAGTATTAGGTGTTAGCAATCGCGCTTACATTCAGCGTGTCGATGTTGACTTAGCTGAACTAGCTGCTAGTCTATCACGCCCAACAGGTAATCCGGACAACGGTACTTGGTGGTTAGATACAGTTGAAACGACTTGGGGTATTTTTGAATGGAGTTCAACAACAAACGCATTTGTTAATAAAGTACCATTAGTTATTATTAACTCTAGCGATCTAGACTCTGGTATTCCTAAAGACAGTTTAGGAACAATCGGTAGTTATGCTGTTGTTGCTACAAATGTAAACAATCCAGTTTACTACAAGAATTCAAGCAACAATTGGGTGCTAATTGGATCAGATGACTGGAAAGCAAGTCTAAATACAATTTTAGGTACAATAACATCGCCAACTGTTACCAACGGCAATAGTGTTGTTATTAATGGTACCACAATTAGTCTAACTGGAACAACACTTGCAACTACTGTTGACGATATTAACGGCGCTGCAATCACAGGTGTTACTGCTTCAGCAGTGAGCAACAAGTTAGCAATCCATGTAGAATCAGGTGCAGGTGATGATTTAAGTTCTGAAGACATTAGTGTTACTATTGCAAATGGTTCAGGCACTCCGTTAGCTGATTTAGGTATCACAGCAGGTACTTATTATGCACCGCTATTACAACAATCAGCTCACACTTCAATTCCACGTTGGAGAAGCACAGATTCTGTACCACGTCCAACAGGAAGTGTATGGGTTAAAACAACTAACGTTAACCTAGGTACTAGCCTAAGTGTTAAGAAATACAATAGTACTATTGGTAGTTTTGTATCACAAAGTTGCCCTGTTTATGCTAATGATGAAACAGCTAACTATAACTTAGATCCAAGCAACGGCGGAAGTGCATTAGCAGTTGGTGCAACTTATGCACGTTACGACATTAGCGAAAATAATACTGCAACATTAAAGTTATTCCAACGTCAAGCAAGCGGTTCTACTGCAATCGTTGGTAATACAACTAGCCCAACATTTACTTCAACTGAGACATTTACTATTAGTGCAAGTGTTAAAGGTTCATCTACAATGACAACTCCGGTAACTGCTACATTAGGTGGTACCACAGCGGCAGATTTTGTAGCAGCGTTCCTAGCAGCAGGCGTAGCAAATACTTCGGCTGAAGTATTAACAACAGGCGCTATTCGTATTACTCATACTCAAGGCGGAGTTATTCACCTAGTTGATACTTCTGGTACTCCGGTAGCAGATGCAGGTTTTGCAACAACTGTTGATGGTGTAACCTCTCGTTTAGTTGATGGTGCAGCAGAAGGAATTATTTTAAGTAACTGGATTCCAATGGAAGATCCAGATGGCACATCATACTCGGCTAATAGTACTGCACCTGGTCAAGATCCAGCAGATGGAACTTACTGGTATTATAGTACTATTAATGAAGTTGATATTATGATTCATGATGGTAGCAACTGGAAAGGCTATTCAAATGTTTCTAATGATGTTCGTGGTTTTGATTTAACAACAACTGATCCTGCAGGTCCGCAAGTTTCTGCTAGCGCACCTACTACACAATCAGATGATACGGCACTTGTTTATGGTGACTTATGGATCGATACATCAGACTTAGAAAACTATCCAATGATCAAACGTTGGGAAGCTGTTGATGGTGTTGATCAATGGGTATCAATTGATAACACAGATAGCACAACTGAAAATGGTGTTGTTTTTGGCGATGCTCGTTGGGGCACAGCAGGAACAATTGATCCTATTACAGATAGCATTCCAACTATTGCTAGCTTACTATCTAGTAACTACTTAGATCTTGATGCTCCGGAAGCTGCTAACTATCCAGCAGGTACATTGCTGTTTAACACACGTCGTTCAGGATACAATGTTAAACAGTTTGTATTAAATCATTTCAATGCTACGGATTATCCAGGCGAAACTCTACCAACAGAAAAGAACTCTTGGGTATCTGCTTCAGGTAATAAGAATGATGGTTCAATGTACGCAGGTCGTCAAGCACAGCGTCGTATTGTTACTCGTGCAATGCAAAGCGGTGTAGATGCTAACACAGAGATTCGCGAAGAACAGCGTGTGTTTAACATTATTGCTGCTCCGGGTTACCCAGAATTAATTCCAAATTTAGTATCGTTAAACAACGATCGTAATAATACTGGTTTTGTTGTAGGCGATACTCCATTACGTTTAGATGACTCAGGCGCAAGTTTAATTGATTGGGCTACTAATAACTCAGGTAATGGTCTAAGCACTGGTGATGGTTTATCAGTAGCTGACAGCTATTTAGGTGTTTTCTACCCATCAGGACAAACTAACGATCTAAGTGGTAACACAGTGGTTGTTCCAGCGTCGCATATGATGATTCGTACTTTAGTGCGTAATGACGAAATTGGTTATCCATGGTTAGCACCGGCCGGTACACGTCGTGGTACAATTGACAATGTTAGCTCATTAGGTTATGTGAACGCACAAACCGGTGCATTTGTACAAATTGCTAATCGTTCAGCAGTACGTGACACATTATATGAAAACAATGTTAACCCATTAACCTTTATTCCAGGTACAGGTCTAGTTAACTATGGTAACAAGACTACATTAAGTGGTACCGCATTAGATCGTATTAACGTTGCACGTTTAGTAGCATTTGTACGTGATCAAGTTGAATCAATTGCTAAAGGATTCATCTTTGAACCAAACGACAAGCTAACACGTGATGAAATCAAAAACCAAATTGAAGGTTTAATGAATGATCTAATCGCAAAACGTGGTATTTACGATTACCTAGTTGTATGTGATGAATCAAACAACACAGCAGCACGTATTGATCGTAATGAACTATATGTTGACATTGCGATTGAACCAGTTAAGGCAGTTGAATACGTTTACATTCCAGTACGTATTAAGAACACCGGTTCAATCGCAGCTGGTTTATAATAGAATAACACTATTATAATAATTTTAAAGGGGTCTTAATTGACCCCTTTTTTTGCCTCCAGGTTCTGGATAAATAATAACATATAAAACTTAATTAGGAGAAACATTATATGGCGGTTTCATCATTAACTAGAATGACAGTACCTTTAGCGAGCGATCAGTCAAGCTCGACTCAAGGTCTATTAATGCCAAAGCTAAAATATCGCTTTCGCATTATTTTTGAAAACTTTGGTGTGTCAACACCACGTACAGAATTAACAAAACAAGTAATTGATTTTGCTCGTCCAAGCGTAAGTTTTGATGATATTACAATTGATATCTATAATTCAAAAGTACGTATGGCTGGTAAGCATACGTGGGATGATACTACAGTTAACTTACGTGACGATGCTGCTGGCAACGTTGCCAAACTAGTTGGCGAACAGTTACAGAAGCAGTTTGATTTTATGGAAATGAGTTCAGCTGCTTCTGGTATTGACTATAAATTTATTACACGTTGCGAAATCCTAGATGGTGGCAACGGTGCTAACGAAGCAAACGTACTAGAAACTTGGGAACTATATGGTTGCTACTTAACTAGCGTTAACTATAACGAGTTAGCGTATAGTGATAGTGCTCCAGTTACAATGGGTTTAAACATTCGCTTTGATAACGCACTACAAACTCCGCTAGAAAGTGGATTAGGTACAAACGTAGGACGTACTCTAGGTTCAGTAGTTACTGGTTAATAAACAATGGGATTTGGTAGCACGCTTAGTAATTTACTAAGTGGTACTGGCACTAGTTTTGTACAAGGACTTTTTGGCAGCGACTACTTAAAAGATTATAAACACGCAAGTAAAACGTTCTTATCGGACGGTTATGCACTTGCGCCGCAAACCAAATACCTATTCCATGTTTATTTTACAATAAACAGTGATGTGATTCCTGGTTTAGCTCAAGCACTAGGAACCTCGGCTACTGATAGAGCCACTATTGGTATGATGGTCAAAACCGCCGACTTGCCGCGGTTCAGTGTTGATACTGCCGAGCTAAACCAGTACAATCGCAAACGACACGTGCAGACTAAAATTAACTATGCACCATTAAATATTACGTTTCATGATGACGGTAGTGATCTAGTTCGAAGTATGTGGTATAATTATTATACCTACTATTTCTCAGATGCAAAACACAGTTATGATGGTGTTGGTACTGATACAAGTACTGGATTAAGTAACGGTCAGTTTGATTATAATCGCAGAGATATTTACGATAACTTACGAAATGTCAACGAATGGGGGTATCAAGGCACCGGCCCAAGTGATTATAAACCAAACTTCTTTAAAGACATTAAAATCTATGGCTTAAACAGAGGAAACTTTGTACAGTATACATTGATTAATCCAACAATTACAGACTGGGCACATGATCAGTTTGATTATGCAAACAGTGGTGGGACGATGGTTAATCAGATGACAGTTAAATATGAAACAGTTAAATATCAGCGTGGTCAAATCAAAGGCGGCGCTGTACGTGGCTTTGGTGAAGGCGCGATGTATGATACCGACCCAAGCAAACTTTCAAAACCAGGCACAACAGATACAATATTTGGTCAAGGTGGGTTAATTGATGCAGGTGCTGATATTATCAGTGATCTGCAAAATGGTAATATTTTAGGTGCTGCATTGACAGCAGGCACTGCCTGGAACACATACAAAGACTCTGATTTAGGCAGTATGTTTGCCGAGGAAGGCATGGCGCAAGTGGGACTTGCAGCAGTAACAGCACTCAATAACCAAAGTGTGCAAAATGCAGTTAGTAATTTTGTTTTTCCAAAAGCCGAAGTTGCAACCAACAATTCCCCATTAGGATCCTCAACTACTGTAAGCAACAGTGGATTTACGAGTGCAACAAACTGGACCAATCCTAATACAGGATCAACATTTGTAACTACTAGTGGAACATTAACAGGAACTAACCCAATAGCTAAACCGTGGGTAAATCCAAATTTACCAGCAACTGATACAACATTAAAATCAAGTACACAACCGGTCGATGTATTAAGTAATGGTAGTTCTATTAATTATTATTGGGAAGAATAATGTCAACGGTAAATATTCAACGCTCGACCGACACAACAAAAATATACGACAAGTTTTATAATGTGGAACTTGTTGTAAGTACTTCTGAATATGATCTTACGGTTTCATTTTTTAAAAAAATGATGACCGATCCTGCTCTCGCTGAACAGTTTGCAGCCAGCATTTTTCAGATTGCCAAAGATACTGGTGTTTCTGTGCAAACATATCTAGAAAATCTCAAAGGTCAAAATGAAATGCAATTGACAATGAGCATGGCATATTATTTGAATAGCACACGGTCTAACTCAACACTTTTGGGGGTTGGGCATGTTATTACACCAAATTATTATGCTGCGAGGAATGTAGCGATCTAAAATGGCTAAACCTAAATTTTCACAAGGAATTTATGAAGTTCGCAATGCCAACAAATATGTGGGCAAAGGCAAACCACGCTATCGCAGCAGTTGGGAACTTTCATTTATGCATTTTTGTGACAATAATGAACACATTTTACAGTGGGCAAGCGAAGCCATTAGTATTCCTTATCGCAATCCACTAACCGGAAAAGCTACACAGTATGTTCCAGATTTTTTTGTTTTGTATCGAACAAAAAACAACAAACAGGTGGCTGAACTGATCGAAATTAAACCAAAAGGCCAATCAATGTTGACTGAAAAACAAAATGCCAATCAGCGTGCTGTTGTTGCAGTAAATCACGCCAAATGGGAAGCAGCGCAACATTGGTGTAAACGCCAGGGATTAATCTTCCGTGTGATTACTGAAGACCAAATCTTCCACCGCTAAATATTGTCATGACACGCAAGCTCGAAGAACTTTTTGATCTACCTCCCTCAACTAATGATTCAGATGAACATAGTATCATAGAAGAACCCGAAGAATCATTTGGTGTTCCGCAAACATACGAAGGGTATAGCAATCTAGAAAAAATTGATGCTGCTTTGCCTGCTGTTAAAAATCTTGAAGCATCTGACAAAGAAATGGATCAACTTGCTGAAACAGCAATGAAAACATATCAAGATTTAGTTGATTTAGGTATGAATGTTGAAGCACGATTTAGCTCAGAAATTTTTTCAGTAGCAAGCTCATTGCTTGGACACGCTATTACCGCTAAAACTGCTAAGATGAATAAGAAACTTAAAATGATTGATCTACAATTAAAGAAGGCAAAACTTGATGCTGACAGAGGCGACGCTGACAGCGAGACAGCATCTGGACACGTGTTGGATCGCAATGAGCTTCTTGAAAAACTGTTGAATTCAAATAAAAAACAATGACGCATAAATATACTTAACTCAGGAGTTAAGATAATGCGCTCGCTAACAGAATTTTTAACAGAATCTAAAAAGAATTACGAATATCGTATCAAAATCGCAGGCGATTGCCCTAAAGAACATGTCGATGCACTAAAAAAACTTTTTGCTAAGTTTAACATGGTTAGCATGAGCGACATGAAAACCACCCCAGTGACGAAATGTCCATATGATTTTCCAGGCTTAGAAAACGAGTCTGTGAATATTTTTGATGTGGTTTTTGAATATCCAGCAAGCACAGGGCAATTAGCAGAATTAATGCAAAAATTAGGTATTTCTGAAAATCGTGTTGTAATTTTAGATCGTAGATTTAACGATAGCATGGATGCAGAAGTTGCTGCTAAAGAACATGAAGGTGCATTGTTAGACGACGCTGCGTTGCCTCCTCAAACAACAGAACAAAAAGACGCAGCAGACGCATATGGCAACAGTTTCCAAGATGTAGTTAAGGATATGGAAACTCGTAAATATGAAATTGCCGGCGGCGAAACTACCGCAGCATCAACCACAAACGATTTGCCGCAAGGCACAAAGAGTCCTGTTGGAAGCTAAAATGAACTTATATACAATAATTAAGAAATTAAATAATATATCTAGTTTGACTGAAGCATCTGATGATAATGATGATGATTTAGCGGATTTGGAACGTCAAGCAGCCCAAATCAGAGCCGGTGGAGGACAATACGCATTTGCAAAAGACAAATCATCACCAAAATCAATAGATGATTGTAATCCAGACGATGAAGAATGTTTACAAAAATTTCAATATTCTGGAAAACATCCTTCGCAAGTGCGCGGCGGTAGTGAACCACCAGAATTTCAGTTTAAAAAACGTCCAACAAGTGCAGTAATTAACCAAACAGAAACTGAGATTAAGAAACAACTGATAAATTATATTCAGGAGGCTGAATATGAATGGTTATCAACCTATCCTGATTCAGCACACGGGGCAATTATACGTCAAATTCAAAGAGTCGCCAAAGAATGGGCACCGACTTTAGAAGAATGGTACACAGAACAAGATTATACCGATAGCAAGTTAGTCTCAGCTCACAAAACAGATGGCAATATAGATTATTATATACCAGGTGAAACACCATTAACTGCTATGTTCATCAGTGTGCAATCTAATCTATCACCAGGATCAGCATACTGGAGAATGGAAGAAAGTGTAGAAAATAAAAAAGAACTTTCTGAAAATACAGCAACAGTTTTTAGTGATGCAAAAGGACATCATTTAAAGAATGCAGATGGTGAAGTTGTGCAAACTTTTGAAAACACTCCAGAAGGGTTGCGACAAGCACGCAATGCGCTGTATGCTAATTATACAGCTTTGAACGTCAAAACATCTAAGGAAAATAACATGAGTGAATTTGAAGAAAGATTTAATACAGCTCTTAATGAGTCTTTAACAGTTAACACATCAGCTGGCACAGATATGCCAGATACAGTCAATGTTACTGCAACAGATGAAGATGCACATGCGCTAGTGGCCATTTTGAAAGCAGCTGGTTTACCATACAAAGAGCAAGAAGCAAAAATCATCACAACAACTCCTTGCGGAGAGCAAGTTGAAGAAGAATATGCTAATGAACCAGATAAAAAAAACATGAGTGTTGATTATATGGTTAATCAGTTATCGGGCGGATTAGGCAAACAACAAAAAATGTATCGTAAGGAATATCCAGGTGATAATCCAATGGCAGTAAATGAAGAGAATCTAATGCGTGGACTTTGGAATTTATACAAGGAAGTAAAATAATGACTGAAGCGGAAATTCTCAAACGATATCAAGACATTCTTTCTAGAGATTATATGTTAACTGAAAATCCATATAGTAAAGTTGTTGAAGGGTATAGTAGTAAACGAGAAGCTCAGGCATATCTTGTACGTGTATATAAAGAAAACGATTACAGTATGACTTATGACGAATGGTTAGATGATATTCGTTCAGGGGATTACTCACCTGCATTAAAGAAAGCAGTAGCCAAACTTGATGAAAGTTTGGATGAAGCAGATGGCGAAGGCAAGCGTTATTGGGTAACTGTTGGCATGATGATGTATGCTGATAGCGATGAAGAAGTAGTTGAGAAAGCAGAAGCATTTGCAAGTAGTTTAAGAGCAAAACAAGATAACCGTGCCACTGTAATGAGTGTATACGAAAATCCGTTTGGTTCTTTAACAGATCGTAAAGTAATGGATAAAGGTGATTAATGAAAAAACTTGCTGATTACATTTTGAATTCACAAAAACCACGCATTGGAGATAGCGTGGTTATTAGTGTCAACGATGAGTATGTAATTGAAAGCAAGATTACCAATGTAGCAGATAGTATTACTATTGTAATGGATGCCGCTACAAACGAGGTGTTAAAACACGCCATTGCTAATGAAGCAAGAGGCAAAACGGTAGTAGATTTTGACCGCATTGGACGTTACAGCAAATGGGGTCGTGCGTTACTTAACGTGCTAAAATACTCGCACAATCCAAAAATAATGGATAAGCACCAAACCGATAATGATATTGTCCTCATTATTCAGGACCATATTTTAAATCAAATTTTAGAAAAAGAAGGAACTGGTGTTACATCAAATCAGATTGCATTATATGCTAAAGCAATTCCTGAGTTAGACTATCAATGGGCGCCAAAAAGCAAACAGCACATTATTACTATTCCAAAGGATTTAAAATTAGCTGCTTTTCCTGGTATTAAAGAAGTTAGCGAAAGCCAACTAACATTTGAAAATGGAAATTGGCATTTAAAATACCAAACAACCAAAACAGTAGCTTCTATTGTTAGTGAAACAAGACAACATTTTAAAGAAGTACTAAGCGAAGCAAGAATAGGAAGAATGCCATTAAATTACTGGGAAGCAAACCCAGGATCTGTTTATACAGCAGACAAGTATTATGACATGTATCGTGCTTCAATGCTCATGGGCCGATTGTCAACTGAACAATCAAACGAAGATTTTGCCGATATAGATGCATATAGTTGGATTAATAATGCACCAATGATGGTTACTTACACACCAGAAGAATATGAAATGGCTAAACGTGCATTTGCCTTTATGGGTGTTCCAATGAAAATGCATGTTCCACCAGGCAGTGACGAACCGTCGGCCGTAAATAAAATATCTCCATTTAAGCCATTTAAAGGATATAATGGCGCTCAACGCCGTTCCAAATAAGTATTCATATGAATAAAACTTACTGTGCCGCTCCGTGGCATGGGTTGCACATCAATCCTTTCGGAAATGTAAAAACTTGCTGTGCAGGTGATCCTAATATATTGGGAAATCTTAACACGCAGGGCATTAACGAAATTCTTCACGGAAAAAAGTTACAAGAAATTCGAGCCACACTTAAACAAGGTCGTATGCACGAAGAATATTGTTATAATTGTATTCAAGCAGAACGATACGGGCGCAGTGAACGAGATTGGCACAATTCGGTTAGTGAGGATTTTGATCCAACTTCAGCCGAATTAGATTATCATAGACCTGTATTGGTTGATGTACGTTGGAACATCACTTGCAATCAAAGTTGTAATTATTGTGGAGACAAATGCAGTTCAAAATGGGCAACGTTAAAAGGAATTCCATTTAAATCACAAGTTCGTCCTTATTATCAACAAGTACATAATTATTTAGAACAGTATCAAAATTGGATGCGAGAAGTAGCTCTAGTTGGCGGAGAGCCGTTGTTGTTACCTGAAAATGAACGTCTATTAGATATTATTCCAGATGATATCACTGTTACAGTTATCACTAATCTTAGTATGGATCTGTCTAAGAATAAAGTTTTTAAAAAATTAGAAAATCGATCGCATGTGGGATGGAGTTTAAGTTTTGATAACATAAATGAACGCTATGAATATGTTAGGTATGGTGGCAAGTGGGATCAATTGGAACACAATATACAGAAACTAAGATCATTGTTTAATCAAGGACATTGGGGTGGTATTCATGCGGTTTATAACTTGTATAATGCAACATGTTTGAATGAATTCACTGATTGGGCACGCAGCCAACAATTAGAAATACAATGGCAAAGTTTATATCAGCCATCATATCTGGATCCGCTCAAGCATAACAAGCAAGTCAAACAACTGGCAATTAACGAAATAGAAAAATTACTAGACAGAACAGATTTAACCGTTGGTGAACGTGATTTCTTTATATCAGCACTAAATAATTTTAACAGTGCTGAAGAACAAGACGAAGCGTTGAAGCTCGCACAGCACATACATGATATAGAAACACTATATCATACTGATAAAGCAGGCTATTTTCTCCAATTGTGGCCTGAACTGGCTTGTGCCTTAGGACCATTATAGGCACGGCTTGTGGCAAAATCCACAGGCGTCTGGTGCTAGCTACCCAGAAGCAACTCTCGCTACCATTGCTTTTAAAGTGAGAAGCCCGTGAAAGCGGGCTTTTTTATCGTTGATTAATTACAACGGGTTCTTGTTCTAGATTTAAATACTGTGCCCACGAAGGGTGATTGATACGTATTTGTGTTTTGCGTATTGAATTTGCCAATTGATAGTAGTCTGGTGTAAATGGAGAACGTTTAGGCTTAATCAGTCGATCGCTCTTTGCCCAATTACACGGTTTGCAAGCACTGACACAGTTATCCCATTCTGTTTTACCGCCCATGCTTTTGGGAACAACGTGATCAATTGTTAATTGCGCTGGAGCAAACGTGTCTCCACAATACTGACATTGAAACATGTCGCGAATATATAAGTTTGTTCGGCTAAACGTTTTTGTTTTGCGTTTGGTATATCCAGATTTTAATGCAATTACACTTGGCACACGCATGATAGTCTTTTGACTGTGAACGTTCCAGTCATCATACCATTCTAGAACATGCACTTTGTCAAGAAACAATAGTTTAATTGCTTGTTGCCAATGCACGGCACTGAGTGGAATATAACTTAATGGTTGGTAATCCGGACCTAAAACTAATGTATGAGCCATCGTGGTATTTACGTAAATACACGATTAAGGTAGTAAAATATGTCAAAAAGTCTTGAAGGAGTATTGACCAAAAAAGCACACGCTAAAATGAACTACACTTCTGATCAATTACAGGAGTTTGTAAAATGTGCTGATCCAGTTCTTGGTCCTGTGTATTTCATGGATAACTTTTTCTATATCCAACACCCTACTAAAGGAAAAATGGTTTATCATCCATTTGGATATCAAAAACAATTGATTGAAACCTATCATAACTATCGATTTAGTATTAGTCTGATGCCCAGGCAAACTGGTAAGTCAACCAGTGCTGCAGGATATCTGTTGTGGTATGGTATGTTTAAACCAGATTCAACGATATTGATTGCTGCACACAAATACGCAGGCGCCCAGGAAATTATGCAACGTATCCGTTATGCATATGAATTATGCCCAGATCACATACGTGCTGGTGTAACATCCTATAACAAAGGATCAATTGAATTTGACAATGGATCACGTATCGTGGCACAAGCAACTACTGATAACACTGGGCGTGGTATGAGTATTACACTATTATATTGTGACGAATTTGCGTTTGTTCGACCTAGTATTGCTAAAGAATTCTGGACTTCCATTTCGCCCACACTATCAACAGGTGGTAAGGCAATTATTACCTCTACACCAAACTCAGACGAAGATCAGTTCGCGTTAATTTGGAAACAAGCTAACAAAACAGAAGATGAGTTTGGCAACGAAACAGAGCTAGGAATTAACGGATTCCGTGCCTATAGATCTTACTGGAGAGATCATCCAGATAGAGATGATAAGTGGGCAGAAGAAGAACGTGGGCGCATTGGCGAAGAACGTTTCCGCCGTGAAATGGATTGCGAATTCATTATCAACGACGAGACTCTTATTAACGCTACTACACTTGTTGATATGGAAGGAGTTGAACCCGTATACAAAACAGGGCAGGTCAGATGGTATAAAGAACCACAACCTGGGCGGTTATACGTTGTGGCACTTGATCCTAGTCTAGGCACAGGTGGGGATCCGGCAGCAATACAGGTATTCGAAGCGAATAGCACAACACAAATTGCTGAGTGGAAGCATAACAAAACACCTATTCCAACACAGATACGCATTCTTAACGATATTGTGAAAGCAATCTATGATAAAACACAAGATGGTACTTCCATTTATTATTCTATAGAAAACAACACTATTGGTGAAGCGGCGCTGATTAGTTTAGCAGAATTTGGTGAAGACAATTTTCCGGGCATGATGTTAAGTGAACCTAAAGTGTCTAGGTCTTCTGGTGTGCGTATACGAAAAGGATTTAACACTACCAACAAATCTAAGATTTCTGCTTGTGCTAAACTCAAAAACTTAGTCGAAACAAAAAAGATGACTGTTAATAGCAAAAGTCTTATATCAGAATTTAAAACATTCGTAGCACACGGAACAAGCTATGCTGCTAAAATTGGCGAGACCGATGATCTAGTAATGGCAACGGTACTAGCGGTACGTATGATGCAAGTACTACAAAATTACCATGCAGAACTCAACACACAAATTGCCGACTTTGGCGACGAAGTTATAGAACCAATGCCGTTTATACTGTTCTGAACATAAATACACTGTATTAAAGCAGAAGAATTATGGATAGCACAGCAATTGATCTTTTTAATTTATTAATCAGCAAAGACTTCAATGTTAAAACCCTGGATAAAAAGGGTAAATCGGTTATATCGCCGTCTGATGCCGTTATGTTCAGATTTGAATTTGAAGCAAATCGTAATAATTACGGGACTGTAATTATATTGCTCGATGATGAGAGTAACTTTGAAGTTTATTTTGGCGATAATATTGGTAAAACTATGGATCCTGCTGATAAAAATATTTGGTATGATTTTTTAAATCAATTAAAAACATTTGCCACACGTAGTTTATTAACGTTTACACCAAAAAATTTAAACAAATTAAAGTATAGCATGCAAGGCATGGCTGCTATCAATGAAGGGTTGTTTGAGGGTTGGAATGGATCCAAACACACTAGCTATAATAATAAGCCAGGAACAACACGACTAAAGATTGTACACAGTAAAGCAATTGAAGAAGGCGATCAGCGGTGGAGAGCTATTGATAAATTATTTGTTGAAAATGCCGAAGGCGAACGTTTTAAATTACCGTTTACTACACTAGTGGGCGGACGTGCCATGGCCAGACACGTGGCTGAAGGCGGAACACCATATGATGTGTTCGGACAACACATCACAGAAATGGTACGTGAGGCAAATATTTTAAGTAAATTTGTAAGAACAACAAAGTCAATTACTGAGAATGATGATGCGGAACAATATGAAGTTGTTGCAGCAGGCCGTGATCGCTATCAAACTGTGCGTAACAGATTAAAAAGTCTAGCAGGCAAGCGAGGATATAATGCATATAAAGAATCTTGGAATCCTGCCACATTAGAACAAGATAGTGCTATTGTTGAAGCATTGCGTGGGTCATTTATTACAAAATCTGTACCTGCACAGATCGAAGAAGCACTTCCATATATCGCACAAAACATTCAACCAACCGACACCAAGGAATCGACTATGAAAGAATTTGATCAATTTGCCAATTGGGCAGAGAACGTAACCGAAGGCACCTGGGCTATTCCAGACGACGAAGCTAAAATTAAAGAACTAAAAGATATTTTAGCAAAACCACTTCCAGTTGGAACAGACGCATCGAACGCCACTGAGATTCTTTATGATGTAATTGGTGACGATGAATTATTTGATAGTTTAGCAGCATTAGCAGAAGATGATCCAGAAGCAGATGCTCGTCCAGTTATTGAACATTGGCTTGAAATGTATACTGATTCTCATCCAGGTTTAGAAGATTTAGCTGATCGTATACTTGGCGGTAATGATGAATTAGAATTTGACGAGGCTGCTGATGTTGGTGCACGTGGAATGAACAAATATGGTATGAGTGCTATTAAAACAGCACAAGGTTTCTTTGCACTATTAAATGGTAAGGTAGTAGCCGGCCCATTTAATAATATTGAAGAACTAAAAGCATATCAAGAACAAGAATTAAACAACGATGTTAATGAACAACTAGATATTGATACTGGTGAAGAACAACGCAAGGCAGAACGTGATCATATGCTAGAAATGAATGCATGGCGCAAACTAGCCGGCATGCAAGAAAAAGTATATGAAGATTTTTCTGCGTTCCAAGAGCCACAACAACAAGTTGAAGAAGGTTACAGCGATACCCCATTATTGGATCGAGAAGATTATTTAGAAAAGAGCAAGGCATTATATGATATGATGATAAATCCTGAATTTCAGGACGAAAAAACACAGCAATTAATTCAGGACCGTATTAATCGCTTAAATGACGAAGCACGCAAAATGGGTATTATCGAAATGACCGAACAAGAACGTGCTAGTAAGTTAAACAATAATATTTTAGATGAATTAAATGCAAGCGATCTAGGCAAAGAAGGTGTTGATTGGTTTGCACCATCAGATACAGAACCATACGATCCAGAGCGTGATGATCCACGTGATGATCCTAACTATGGTTTTGATCGTAAGCCAACTAAACCACAACCAACAATTGCTCCAGGCGCAACAAAGACGCAAGAGGGCAATGCGTTTAGCGGTGCATTAGAAAAAGCAAAAGCATCAGGAAAAGCAGAATTTGAAGTTGACGGTAAACGTTATAAAGTAGAAGAAGTAGATGCTGGTAAGTTTGGACAACAAGATGACGAATTAGGTCAAGGTAAAAACACCGATCCATCACAAATTGTCCCAGGGCACGAAGGTACAAAAGACGAAAAGTTAGAAGAAGCACCGGGCGACGAACAATTACCTCCGGGTTATTCGCGTGTAGGACCTAAAGGTATTTTAGTTGGTCCGTCGGGTAATTTATCAAACTGGAGAGATCCAAACATGGATCCTGATTACTGGGCCAGAGACAACATGACCAGGTTTGATACAGACGCTGATAATGAATGGGATGAAATTGAAAACTGGTTAACTAGTGGTTCATATAAGGCAGGTAATGATCTACGCAGATCAATGATGCTTAAGAAGTATGGTTTAGATCAAGGCGTTACTCCAGAAAAACTAGCAAAAGCAAGAGCAAAAGCAGATGCTATTAAAAAAGCAGCACAAGATAAAGAAGACACGTTCTATAAAGATATGGAAATTGCTCGTATCTTAGGACGCGACGCAGGTTCTACAGCAGACTATGAAAGAAACCGTGCTGAAACAGAAAAAGAAATTGCTAGTCTAAGAAAAAATGCTGGATTAGCTACTTCTATTAAAGCAACACCATTGAGCAAGACTGGATCTAAGGGTGCAGTTAATATAGGACAAGGCTGGAGCGATCAGATGGATATTGATGATTTAGATCGTGTAAGTGCTAAGTATGGCACTAGTCCTGCTTCAGATCAAACCGCAGCATTAGCACACCAAGAGCGTGAATTTGCTCCAGGTAGTGACGAAGCGTGGGATCAATACGTAGCGAAGCACGGTAGCAAGAGCAAAGTTCCAACTACCAGAAAGATGGGCATGGACGTAATGGATCTTGGGCTAAAAGGCGAAAGCAAAGTTAGTGAAGCAGGTAAGCCAGATTATCTAGATTTAGATAAAGATGGTAACAAAAAAGAGCCAATGAAAAAAGCCGCACAAGATGCCGAAAAGAAAGGCGATAAAGAACTTGACGAACGCTCATTAACAAAAGGCGAAGAAAAGAAACGCGAAAAGTATGTTAAGGGCATGAAGAAATCAAAAGAAGACTTCAAAAAGCGTTATGGTAAGCGCGGAGAAGAAGTAATGTACGCAACTGCTACTAAGATGGCAAAAGAAAGCGAAGGAGCAACAGACGTGTTTGGTAAAGGAATTTATGAAAGTTTAACAGAACTTGAAAACGATTTAGATATGGAATTAGGACACGGCATCACTGCTACTAGTCAGTTAGATAACAAACCGGTTGATTTAATTGAACCAGAAGAAATTAGCACAACTGATATTGCTGTAGTTGCACCGATTGAAGAGCCTAAAGAAAAGAACTTAGGCGATAAGATTGCTGACAAAGGCATGGAATTAAGTGCTACAATTGATGCTGCACTAGCAGACATTAAACGATTAGCAGGCATGGGCAATTAAGCTCAAACAATATACGCTAAAATAGAACGGGCCTAACTGGCCCGTTTTTATCTTCCTGATTTACCAAATTGTCTAACATGAGAAATAACATAGTACTACTTACATACCCTGGTCATTTTTTATTGTCTAAACTTGCAATTGAATCAATAAAAAAGATCTCACCACAGTCTAACATAACTGTTATAGCAGATAATATCAGCAATCTTACATGGAATGGATATATTGACGATTGTAAAGTTTTTTACGGTGTAGAAGTAATTCCAACTAACCAAACATTAAATTTATTAACAATGTTTAAAGGTGACGGATGGTTACGACAACAAATGATCAAATTATATATTGACACAGTTGTAGATTTTGATGAGTTCTTTATTACTGACGGTGATGTGGAGTTTCTTGAACAGTTGCCTGATAATAAATTTACCCCATGTTATGTTACAAAATGGATTGGAGAACCTTTAACAGTTCAAGAACCTGGTCCGGGTGATGTTAGTAGTCAACAAGCCAAATACCTGGAATATATATTAAAGATCCCTTATCAACCACTAAACGTTGAGATGCCAATAAGGATGACATCTGAATTATGTGTTGCTACTAGTGGTGTTCCGTTTAGAGACATTGATAAATGGACTCTTAATGAATTGAGGAGTTATGTTAGTAAATTGCACTGTAATGATTTTTTAGAAATTCATAAGAATATTCAATTTGACACACGCTTTAGTGTTAGTGAATGGGAACTCATTGAACAGTTCAAAGAAAAAATATTAAATCAAACTCCAATATCTTTTTATTGTCCTCCGCAACCCAGCGGTTCAAATAAAGGTATTTTCACAACGTGTTTCTTATCTGATAAGCAAATGACAAAAGAGTGGTGGATGTCTCGCAATATTGATATTGAATTTATCTGGGATAAATTGCCAAATAAAAAATAATATAGATAATTTGCCATTTTCTAGTTGACGTACTAAATACTTTTGTGTTATACTTACATGGTAAGTGTAGCAATAGTTTTGTTTGTTTTAGAAAAAACATTCTAGGCATACACTTAGGCATAAGGTAAAAAAACATAGGCATAAGGCATAAGGAGAAATATACTATGGCATCTTTAGCAGATATTCGTGCTCGTCTAGCAGCACAAGAAAACAAGAGCACTGGCTCTACATTCCAAGGCGATAACGCTATTTACCCACACTGGAACATCGGCGAAGGCGAAACCGCAACTGTTCGCTTCCTTCCTGATGGTGACACTTCAAACCCATTCTTTTGGATTGAACGTCAAACTATTCGTCTACCATTTAACGGCGTTGTAGGCGGAGACAGTAAGCAGGTTGTTGTGACAGTACCCTGCGTAGAAATGTGGAATGAATCGTGTCCGATTTTAGCAGAAGTACGTCCTTGGTATAAAGATCCAAGTCTTAAAGAAATGGCTGGTCGTTATTGGAAGAAGCGTAGTTATTTGTTCCAGGGTTTTGTACATAACAATCCTCTTGAAGATGATAACACACCAGAAAATCCAATCCGTCGGTTCATTATTTCACCACAGATTTTTGGCACAGTTAAAGCATCACTGCTGTCATCAGATTTTGATGATCTGCCAACTGATTACAACAACGGACTTGATTTCCGTATTACCAAAACTACCAAGGGCGGATATGCAGATTACAGTACTAGCACTTGGGCTCGTAAAGAAACAGCACTAAACGCTGATGAACTGGCAGCAATTGAGCAATATGGATTGTATGATCTGAAATCGTTCTTGCCAAATAAACCAAATGATATTGAACTAAAGGTTATGACTGAAATGTTCGAAGCATCAGTTGATGGCAAGGCATATGATCCTGATAAATGGGGATCTTACTTTAAGCCAGCAGGTATGAATTTTGGTAATTCAGAAGCATCACAATCAACGACATCAGCAACACCAACTGCACCAGCAGCACCGGTAGCAGAGACGGCACCGCCGTTTGAAGTTGCACCAAGTGTAGAACCTAAAGTAGAACAAGCACCAGCAGGTGCAAGTGCAGACAAGTCAAAAGATATTTTGGCTATGATCCGAGCACGACAATCATCCTAAGTTAAGGTAACTAACTCACACCCGAAAGCCGGGTGTGAGTTTTTAAATTTGGAGATTGTTATGATAGAATTGTTAATTATTTTAGAATTTATTGCTATTGGCAACTTGCTTTATTGTTTAAAGAAACAGTGAACGATCAATTAGTTGAACAATATTTGACTGCACGTGAATATGTTTTTCCTCTGCGATTAGAGGACCACATTGGTGGATTTTATGCATATGGCAAAAATAAAATTTTAGATCGTGTTGACGAATATGCAAGGGCACATGACGTAACAGGATTAGTGTATCTTGATTTTCCCATTGATACGGTATTAAGACAGAATTACAAAAATTTAGAGTTTAAATATTCATTCTGGAGTGGCATGGAATTTTATCGAAATTACCATATTCATCCTGAAATTAAATTTGATAATTTTTTGTGTAGTTTTAATGGCGCACACAATGTTGGGCGCCGTCTTCTACTGTCAATTTTAAACAAAACAGGACTGTTTAACAAAAATACCTGTACTAAAAATTTTCAATTTTCGTGGGACCAGATTATTGGTGATGTTGAACTACTGGCCGGAAATTCTGTCTACGATAAATTTTTTGTGGATTCAGCCAGTGATTTTAACAATAAAATTATTAGTTTAAATTATCAACAGTTCAGTCATACAAATAATCTACAGGTATTGGAAAACATTGTAACTAGATCATTTGTAAATGTCTCATCAGAGACAATTCCGGTAAGTTATTATCCATTTTATTCAGAAAAGTTTTTGTTAAGCATCGTTACCAGAGGACTTTTTGTGTTCTATGCACAGCCAACCTGGCACAAAAATCTGGAAACATTTTATGGATTTAAGAAATATGATAAAATATTTGACTATTCATTTGATGAAATAACTAATCCGATACACCGTTTAATACGATTGATTGAAATGATCTTAAAATTTTCTAATTTGTCGGTCCATGATTGGACAGACTTATATTTGGTAGAACAAGAGACTATTGAATATAATTACGATCGATACTTTAGTGGTGATTACCTTGAGAACCTAATATAATGTTTAGACACCCAGAAATCAAAACGGCATTAACATTTCTCAATGATATACCACGAAACAATTGGTATAAAGAGATTTTTTTAAAAACAGTCAAAGACAAAGTGGTTTTTGAAATTGGTTGCGGAATCGGTATTCTTGCATCATTGGCACTAGAAGCTGGCGCCGCATATTACTATGGTATTGATATTCGATCATCCAGAGTTAAAATGACCCAGGAAATTTTAAAAAATCTAGGTTTTGAGAACAAATTTCAAGTATGGACTACTGATTTTTTAAGTTTATCTGAGAATGATGTTCCAAGAGACGTTGACATCTTATTATGTGAGCGAATTGGCGATGAATTTCAAAATAATTTAAAGATGAGGCAGTTTTTGACACATTCAAAAACATTATTTGGTAATTCTGTTAAGTCAATCCCAGATTCTTGGTCAGTATCTGCATACATTTATGAAGGAATACACGATAGTGTGTTTTATGATTATAATCCGAGTAAAATAATCAATGATAACAGAAACGATCTATCGGCTGGTTTAATAGAACAGTTAAACAAATTTGATTTCATAAAACCATATGGTATTCATAACAGAATATTCTCAGTCACAATTGATAATTCTTCAGAACCAGTGGAATTCATGGTTGATTTGAGAAATGTTAATCAAGCAACAATAGTATTTGATAATGACATATATTTTAATGGTATTCCATGTCCATCTGTAAGTGCTTTGTATGATTGGCCAGAGCCGCCTCGTCTTTATATCAAAAATGCAAATGCAATGATTAAAGTATTCTGGAATGAAAACAAAACATGTTATCCTAACTATAAAAACGGTTTCTGGGATTACCAGAAATATTGACAATTTGCAATTAAATTTATATAATACTATTTTAAAAGGTGAAAAATTATGGCTAAACCATTTGACGTGAGCAAATTCCGTAAAGACATTACAAAGTCAATTGACGGACTTAGCATTGGGTTCAATGACCCGACTGATTGGATTTCAACAGGCAATTATGCACTTAATTATCTAATTTCAGGAGATTTTAATAAAGGCGTCCCCATGGGGAAAGTTACTGTGTTTGCTGGTGAATCCGGTGCAGGTAAATCATATTTTGTTTCTGGTAATATTGTCAAACATGCGCAAGATCAAGGAATTTTTGTTGTACTGATTGATTCAGAAAATGCACTTGACGAACAATGGTTGCACGCTCTGGGTGTTGATACATCTGAAGAAAAATTAATGAAACTGAGCATGAGCATGATCGATGATGTAGCCAAAACTGTATCAATGTTCATGAAAGATTATAAGACAATGCCAGAAGATGAGAGACCTAAAGTACTATTTGTAATTGATTCTCTGGGCATGTTGTTGACACCAACAGATATTGATCAGTTCGATAAAGGCGACCTCAAAGGTGACCTGGGTCGCAAACCCAAAGCATTAACAGCACTTGTGCGCAACTGTGTCAACATGTTCGGTAGTTATAATGTCGGACTTGTAGCAACTAATCACACATATGCATCACAAGACATGTTTGATCCAGACGATAAGATTTCGGGTGGTCAGGGCTTTATCTATGCGAGTTCGATTGTGGTAGCGATGCGTAAACTGAAGCTCAAAGAAGATGAGGATGGTAATAAGACTTCTGATGTACAAGGCATCCGTGCTGCATGTAAGGTAATGAAGACACGCTACGCTAAACCGTTTGAAGCCGTACAAGTCAAGATCCCATATGAAACAGGAATGAACCCATATTCAGGACTAGTTGATTTAGCAGAAAAGAAAGGATTGCTGACCAAGTCAGGTAACCGTTTGCGTTTTGTGGAGCGTTCTACTGGTGAAGAAGTGCTTGCTTTCCGTAAGGCCTGGGAAAATAATGATGATGGTGTTCTGGATCGCCTGATGAAGGATTTTGCTTTTTCTGAAGAACAGATAAGTAACCACGATGTTGCTCTTGAAATGGATGCAGCAGCTAATTTAGCAGATCATAACCATGAGTCTGAAGAAATTGAAAGTCTTGGAGCAGAAGAAGAATATGAGTCCTGATATAGTTATGGAAATTTGGGAAGCATTGCGTCCACATATTAGTGGAGGATTCCAACAGGCAGCAGATGATTTTGTTGCAGTTTTAATTGAAAACGGTATGAATGCCAGCGAAATGGCAGACGTTGCACACGATAATTATATTATCAAAAGTCTTGCAGAGTATTCTGATAATCATGAATCATTCATTTCAAATGATCTGGATGACGATGATGATTATGGATTTTATGACGACAACGACGACTATTAATCATGTGGTACAATAAAGTAACACAAGATCTTTCTCAACTTCCTGCATTCATTGATTATTATAACGATGAACTACAGGAAGCCAAACGAGAAGTTCGCATCGGCGGTAATGTAGAGCAAAATATTAAATTATTGCCGGGTGTTACTGAACAACGGTTTAATCAGTTACAAGAGATTGAAGCGGTACTAAACTATCTTAACCTTGAATTGCGCAAGATTAGACGCAAACACTTTCAAAAATATTTGGAAGGTTATGCTCGTGCGTTAACTAGTCGAGATGCTGAAAAGTATGTAGATGGCGAAAGCGAAGTAATTGATATGGAAATGCTTATTAACGAGGTAGCATTGATGCGCAATCGCTGGTTAGGTATCATGAAGGGTCTTGATTCAAAACAATGGCAAATGGGACATATTGTTAAGTTACGCACAGCAGGGATGGAGGATGTGAGTGTTTAAAAACGATCAAGAAGCTCACGAACATGCACTTGAAACATTAGATTTGCTGTGGCAGTACAGCAGTTTTATGGAGAGTATCGATACCCTTGTTGATATGGGGTGCGGCAGTGGTCTTGATTTAGAATGGTGGGCAAACGCTTACATTTTAGATGACGATGATAACAAAATTCCATTAAATATTAAATGCACTGGCGTTGATTTAAAATCCAATTTGCCAATAGCAAAACAATACAAGAATATTGTATATGAACGCAGAGATTTTGAAACATATTCTCTTAACAAAGAACAGAAAGGTTTTGATGTTATTTGGTGCAATAATGCGTTTCAGTATTCGGTCAATCCATTAGAAACACTTAGAACATGGTATGATATAATGACAGATGGTGCAATGCTCTGTTTGACTGTGCCATCAACTACTGAATTAGTGTTCAATAGGTTTACAGCTAGGCAATATGATTATGAATACTTTCATTATACTCCAGTTAGCTTGATGCATATGCTATCAGTATCTGGATTTGATTGTGCGTTTATGAAAAAAGATATAGGCGATCCATGGGTTCGCGCTATTGTATATAAATCAGATATTAATCCAATGGATCCAAAAACTACACGCTGGTACGATTTGGCCGAGACTGGTCTACTTCCGGAAAGTGCTGTTAACAGTATTAATTCATATGGGTATCTTAGACAGCAAGACCTTGTACTCGAATGGTTAGATCGTAGTCTTCGCTGGCTCGGCGAAGACTAAAAAGACATTGTTTTATTGATGTTTGAGAAATTAAAATATTTTGAACGTCCGCATAATGTTCTTGCCAAACTGATCCCGCATATAAGCAAGAGTATTCCTGTTGAAGAAACTGCAACAGTTGATTTAAAATCAACATATCTCACCGTTGGTCCGTGGAAATACAATGAATATCAACATCAGGTATTCGAACATGGACAATATTTACATTACGATAAAGGGTATTTCTTTAATACTAAAGCAGCCAGTACATTCAGATTCAGTTTAAACAATCTCCAAGAGTCACAAATATTTGATTGCGACGACAAACGCATACGGTCATATCATGTAGAACTCAAAGATTGGCGCAAGACTGGTGATTATATTCTTATAGTCGCCCCAGATGAATTTCCAGTTCAGTATTACACCGAATTTAAAAATGAATATGAATGGGTATTTTGGCTAAAGCACGAGTTGCGCAAATATACAGACAGAAAAATATTTTATCGTTTCAAAGAAACACGCAAAGACCGCGGCGACGATCCGTTAACACCTTACTTACATGATGCCTGGGCCATAATTACACATCAGAGTTTAGCCTGTATCGAAAGCATATGCGAAGGCGTTCCGGTGTTTAACTTGGCACCAAGTTGTTGCGATTTAATGGCACTTCAAGACATTAGCCAGATTGAAGAGCCATACTATCCAGATAATCGTTGGGAATGGATCAAAAGTCTAAGTTACGGACAATTTACTGTAAACGAAATTGAAAACGGATTCATGCGCGATATCTTAAAGGAGCGTTATGAAAACTAAAGAACACTGTATTATAAGATACACAGATTTGAATTTTGATTATATTGGCATTCCAAAAAATGGTTCAAGTAGTTTCAAAACTAGCGTCTGGCTGGAACAAAAAATCATTAGTGAATCAGACATCAATTGGGACATTGATTGGTATAAAAAATATAAAAAATATTTAACATATATTTCTCCAGCACAAAACAAGTTACCTACAGTGATACATTTTAGAGATCCAGTTAAACGATTGATATCAACATTCAAAGATATCACACAAGGTAAGAAACAAAACATTGTGGTCAATGGCATTGCTAGCAATGGCATTAAAAATCTAGATTATTTTGTTGATTTGATCAACGATATGTCAGAAGAAGATCGAAATGTTCATTTACGCTCACAGAGTTGGTTTGTTAAGCACATCGATGATTTTAAAAACTGTATATTATTTACAACTGAGAATTTTGAACAAGGATTAAATAAAGTAAACCAAACATTAAATTTGACTCTTCAATTGTATAGATTTAATACTACTGACAATATCACGACGCCAGCGATTAACCAACAAACAATATCTAAGATTGAACAGTATTATGCCACTGATTTTGATTTATGGGAAAACAGTAAAAGATGAAAACTAAGAAATCAAAAGGAAAGAAATCACGGGCACAAGACGGTCTTGAATTTTGTATTAACAATTTAGATTTTCATACTGTATTAGATATTGGGGCTGGTGACGGTTTTCACTCAAAACAATTCTTGGAAGCAGGCAAGATTGTAACGTCAACAGATATCAATGATGAATTCTATCCGATGGACGCCAAAGGATTTTATAATGATCTAACGTTTGTGCCACAAGATTTAACCTGGGCTAGTCACGTGCTTGAACATCAGTTAAATGTAAACCAGTTTCTTAAAAAAGTCAGATCTGAAACTCGTATAGGTGGATATACGTGTATTACTGTTCCGCCATTGAAACATAATATTGTCGGCGGTCATGTAACTCTTTGGAATGCAGGTATTTTATTATATAACTTAGTATTAGCAGGATTTAACTGTAAGAATGCACATATTAAGACGTATAATTATAACATCACAGTTATAGCGCAGGCTGACGATTTTGATTTACCTAAGCTAAAATATGATTCAGGTGATATAAAACGTTTGAAGCCTTGGCTACCAGAATTTGTAACAGAGCCATTCGATGGACAAATTACTGAATGGAACTGGGAATGATTGGTATAATAGTTAAACAACCAAAATGGAAAAAACTTAAACAGTTTAACAATATTATATCTACCACTACAGATGATCGTATTGAATCAATCGATTTTGAAAATGTTGAGAAATCAGAATTTGACTTTTTTGTACAGAACGGAATTAAAAAGAAGGTACGCCCAACAAATTATATCTACGAAGCCGTTGAAGAAATAAGCCAGCGTTTAAACAAACCTATATTAATACGAGAGGCACCTGTTATACGACAGTTATTATCTAATTCTAATAGGCATGGCGGTTTTGGAGGTAGCGTCCCGTTTGAAGATATGTGGATTAAACTATCATGGAATAGTTTTTTTATGGATGATGGCGTATTTCCATACGATTCTAGTTATAGAAGATGGGATCAATTATCGAGCAAATATAACATAAGATTGCACGACTGGAAACGCAGAGGCGACGCTATTTTAATTAATCTTCAGGTAGCAGCAGATTCAGCATTAAACAGACTGACGTATAATGATATCGATTACAAAGAATATATGTCAGGCGTAATTGACAATATCAAACAGCACACAGATCGGCCAATTATTGTTAGGTCGCATCCACTGGATCATAGAAGTGAACGTTTCATACAACGAGAACATTCAGACATTGAGTTTTCCACAATGCCTGATTTATATGACGACTTAAATCGTGCCTGGTGTATGATTACGTACAACAGTACCAGTTCAGTTGAAAGTGTGTTATATGGTACTCCAACCATAACATTGGATTCAAGTGCGGTTGCTGCTCCAGTTAGCGGTGATTCAATATTGCAGATTGAAGATAGTTTGGAATTTGATCGATCAGAATGGTGTAACCGTATTGCATTTCAGCAATGGAAGGGAGATGAGTTTTCCAGCGGATATGTTTGGAATTTGCTCAAAGAATGTATGCCAAGATAATTAATTACATTGACTCTAAAAGGATATAAATGAAACCAATTCCAATTTTTATAGGATATGATCCAAGAGAAGCTATAGCATATCACACGTGTGCTAATTCGATTATCAGACATGCAAGCAAACCAGTATCGATTATTCCATTAGCATTGAACTTGTTTGATGATTATAAGGAAACGCACACAGATGGAAGTAACCATTTTATCTACAGTAGATTTCTTGTCCCACACTTAATGGATTATCTTGGATGGGCTATTTTTATGGATGGCGATATGATTGTGCGCGATGATATTGTTAAACTGTGGGAGCTGCGTGAGATGGATAAAGACGTGATGGTAGTCAAACATGATTATGAAACCAAGATGACCACAAAGTATCTTGGCAGTAAAAACGAAAATTATCCACGCAAGAACTGGTCAAGCGTTATACTTTGGAATTGTAACAGTCATCCTAACAGAGTGTTAAAGCCAGATTACATTCAAAAGGCAACTGGCGCACACTTGCATCGCTTTAGCTGGATTAAAGATGAACGTATTGGCGAACTACCTGCAGAGTGGAACTGGTTACCGGATGAGTATGGTGTGAACCCTGATGCTAAATTGTTACATTATACATTAGGTACGCCAAGTTTTCACGAATTTGCTAATACCCCTATGGGTAGCGAATGGCACCGCGAACGTATTTTAACTGAATACTGCGAGCAACATGATATTTTTAAGTAAAAATGGCCAAGACAGATACATTAATGATTTTGCACGCGGTTGCAAGTCAGTACCAACCGATACCGAAACGTTTGATTACGCCCAGAGTAACGATGCCATTGTACTACGTGGGATACTAAAGCACAAAATAATAAAACGATGTTGGCAAGATAACCGCACGTTTTATTATATGGATACTGGATACTTTGGTAATGAAGGTACCTGGAAGTACTGGCACAGAATTGTTAAAAATAATCTACAACATACAGATATCATTGAGCGACCTGGAGACAGGTTTCAAAAGTTTAATAAAGCAATACATCCCTGGAAAACCGGAAGTAAAATAATTGTTGCAGCACCAGATGAAAAACCTTGCAAGTTTTATGGTGTAAATCAGCAGCAGTGGATTGATCAAACAGTCAACACAATTAAAAAATACACTGATAGGCCCGTTGTTGTTAGAGAGCGTGCCAAACAACGAATAGCAAGATTAACAGACACGCTTGAACAATCGCTAAGTAATGACGTACATGCGCTAGTTACATTTAATAGCGTAGCAGCAACAGAAAGTGTGTTTTTTGGTGTTCCTGTGTTTACATTAGCACCTAATGCAGCTCAGCCCGTCGGGCTACAGGATCTGAGTAAAATTGAAGACCCTTACTATCCATCAAACGATAAACGGTATGCATGGGCATGCCATTTAGCATATGGACAATTTCATATCAATGAATTAACTGATGGTAGTGCTAAACAAAAACTAGAAGAATGGTATGGCTAAAAAATTTACAGTAGTACATCGTGCAGACAAAAACAACGTGGGTGATTGGGCAGCTAACCCATTACAGTATTTTTTGAATGATGACGAATATGACGTAGTTGACATTGACGATTTAAACAAAAAAGGATTTCCTGTGAATACAAATCTGATTGTTGGCGGTGGGGGATTAATTGACAATCCAAATTTTAACCAAGCCATGGAAGATTTAACAGATCATCCTGATAGAGTACGACTTAAACGTTTATTCCGAATGCGCTGGAAACTGACAGATCAATCTCTGGACGAAATGCATAAAGAATTTACTAAAGAGTTTGAGAGATTAATTAAAGACACTTACTCAAATATACCCAACGGACCTGAATATAAAGTTATTTGGGGTGCAGGACATAACAACTCTGATGCTAAGGCGCTAAAAATCAAACCACAGAATCTAGAATATCCGGATTACCTAATTGATTACGATCTAGTGGGAGTCAGAGATCATAACACTGGATACCAATGGGCACCATGTGCAAGTTGCATGCACCCGGCATTAAGAAAAACATATACTGTGCGTAATGATGTGATTTGGTTTGAGCACAAGAAACAACTCATAAAGACTTTTGGTGCAGAATCCGTGCCTAGATTTATTAACTCAGGGAGCAACATTGAGCAAACTATTGAATTATTAGGCAGTGCGAACACTATCATAACCAACAGTTATCACGGAGCATACTGGGGGACACTTTTAAACAAAAAAGTTATTGTAGTAGATGCCTGGAGTAGTAAATTTAATTACATGAAGCACAAGCCAACATTTATTAATAGCAGTACAGACTGGCAAGACATAATTGATGACGTTGAACAATACGACAATGCACTAGATGAGTGTTGTAATGCCACTGAAAAATTTTGGGAAATCATCAAACAAAGAACATGAAAGTCGTGAGCTATTTGGGTGGGATACCCAACGCACGTAAGAATCCTGAAAAAGCAGAAATGCTCATTAGATTTGCGGACGGTGTAAATGCGGCTGGAGACATCGGTGTTGTACACAATTCAAGAGATTTATTACAGGCAGATGTTGGTGTCATACAAGGATGGGTTCATGCAAATAGTCCTGATACAAAACATCTAGGTTTACGTAGACAGGTTTCACAAAATACACATAATCGTCACACCATTATCATAGATAGCAACCTGTTTAATTATACTGGTATCAAAACTCCTGCATACCATCGATATAGCATGGATGGAATATTTCCTACCACAGGAAAATATTTTTGGGATAATCCGGATCCACAGCGTTGGTTGCAGATTAGACGTGATTACAATATAAGTCTAAAGGATTGGAGGCATCCTGGCAAGCATATATTGATATGCACACAAAGAAATGGTGGCTGGAGCATGGATGGGTTTGCTGTCGTGGATTGGTTACACAACACAGTTCAGAGTATCAAGCAACATACTGATCGCCCGATTCTAGTCAGAGCACATCCAGGTGATAAACGTGCTAATGAATACCTGCAACAAAATCAGGGCAACTGGGAAATCAGCAATCAGCCTAGCATACTAGATGATTTTGAACGTGCCTGGTGTGTGGTAACATATAATTCTAGCCCAGGTGTCGCTGCTGCTATTGAAGGTATTCCGGTTTTTGTTACTGATCCGGTTGATGGTGGAAAACGTAGTCAGGCACACCCGGTTGCAAATACTAAAATAAAGGCTATAGAAGCACCCCAATTTTTTGAAAGACAGCAATGGATTGAGCGTATTTGTATGAGCCATTGGAATTTTAAAGAGCTAAGTAATGGTAGTGCGTGGTCACACATGAGAAACTATATAACATGATTGTAGATAAAAATAACATAGATATTTCGCATTTTTTAAATGCAACATTAATTGGTGCTGGCGAACGCGGCGGAGTTGCAAGAATGCAGCACCTAACATATGCGCTAGACCAATGCTCGATCCCTGGCGAAATTATGGAATTTGGGGTTAATACTGCATCGACTACTAATTTCATTGCAGATCAAATGCCAAACCAACCTGTATACGGATTCGATGTATTTTTTGAAGGGTTACCCGAAGATTGGATCATGACCGATTCAGAAAAAGCAGATCCTGATAATATTAAACATAAAAAAGGACATTTTTCTAGAAATAGTCTTCCCGAAGTTAACTCTAATGTTGAACTGATTGTGGGATTTTTTGATAAAAGTTTGGAACCTTGGTTAGAACAAAATAACACAATGCAGCAAGTAAAATTTTTGCATTTAGATGCTGACTTATACTCATCTACCATATATGTGTTAGACAAATTAAACGATTATATCGTAAAAAATACTATTATTGTTTTTGATGAGATGTGTTATTTCAACAAACCAGATAAAAACAAAGTTTATCCACTCTGGCGTGAAGGTGAATGGAAAGCTCTGTGTGAATGGATTGAAAAATATGACAGATCATTTGAAGTTGTCTCAATCAGTGGTTCTTATCAATGTTGTATAAGGATCGTTGAATGATTAACGTGGTGGGCATTCGTGGAAGTGTTAAAGCAGTAAAACACATAACCAGAGGTATTCGCAGTCACGGCGATGATTATGCACTGGCAGATTCTGTGGACGATCCTGTTGCACAAGAAGCTGATGCTTTTTTACAGACAAATTTATTAAAACCCAAATTTGCAACAGTAAATCGCAATGGGCCATATGAATATATCTTAAATTCTGGCAAACCGTTTTTGGTGCAAGAAAGTCCAAACTTTAGAAAGTATGCAGGCACATACCAACGATTAGGTTGGTACAGTTACAAATGGACAGATGGTGTGTTTGGTAACCAGAATTCACCACCTGATAGATGGCAAAAGTTTGAGCGAACTACAGGCTTGCGAATAAAAGATTGGCGCAGCCCTGGAGATAAAATTATCTTGATGGGTCAAAAAGAAGGTGATTCTAGTATTGTGGAAATCTACAATCAAGGTTTTAAATCATTTACTGAATGGATGCAACACACGGTTAATGAGATTAGAAAATACACTGATAGAGAAATCATCATACGGCCACATCCACGCAATCTCAATGGCGGAATCAAAGGAGCACAGGGTATTCAAGGAAAAAATATTAGATTGAGCGATAACCTAACATCGGGTGGATCACAAGGCGGTGAAGGATTAGAGGCAGATCTTAAACAGGCATACTGTGTGATTACGTACAACAGCCTGAGTGGTGTTGAAAGTGTTTGCAATGGGATACCTACATTTGCACTTAACAATGGATCTATGGTTTGGCCAGTAACGCATCATGATTTGTCGCAGATAGAACACCTGAAATATGATATTGATACTACACAATGGAAGTACGATATTGCATATACACAATGGACTAGTGATGAGCAAATCCGCGGCGAAGCCTGGGCGCACTTAAAGCCATTGATCTTCTGAAAAAACGTTTTTGCGTTTGGCTTTGTAATGGGTCATATATCCATTAAAAATGCCATTGAATGGACTGCGTGCTGTTGCATATTCTGGATTGAGTTCACGATATTTAAACTCTGGATCGCTGCGTAGTGTTCGGATAACTCTGCCAAATACATCACCATCAAAAGGTTTGTGCTGATTAGTAAAATCACGTTCTTGATATATTCTCTGATACTCATCTAAGAATGCTTGCTTATATGAGTTAGAACGATTGATAATAAAAAATCCAGTTTCTACAGAATAATATTCACCTTGCATAACACCTATGTGTGCGCTAAACTGATTTTTGCCAATCAAATCTAGTAACCAGTCGTGTTGAATATTGCCTATGGTAATTACATCGGCATCTACCCAGATAAGATACCCAGTGTCAGATTCAAGATTTTTCATAATCGGCCATGCTTTTTTAGCAAATTTTTTTGCTCTGGTTGCCAATTTCATTTTATGTTGTTGAAATTGATGGTAATCAGAATCCATGGTATCTAGGTTAACTGTTTTGATTCTGGGATGATCCAACTTCAGCTGATCTTCAGTATACACGGTTAATTGCATGTCTTGTGGCCAATAATCTAGCCAAGACTCAATCATTTTCTGTCCAATGGTATTGTAGTAGTCTTGCGATAGACCGGTAATTACGTTAAACATTGATGTCCTTGATTGTTTCTTTGCCAGTTACTATACACTCTTCGATGTTGGCGCGATGATTAAAAATACTTAACCAGTCGTCGTAGCCTTTGTTCTTTTTGGATGGCACATATTCAATAACTGGATAATCGGTCATACATTCAAATTTTTCTGGATGGTAAAAGAATGCATTAATTCCGCTTTTGTCCATGGTTAAGAATTTGTATCCTCGATGCGTCCAAAAGTTTTGCCAAGCACGTATCGATGCACCACATATATGGAATTTGTTATATTTAAATCCTGGACGCAATGGCGGTGCAACAGAAACCTCATCACCAGCCCCATTCATGATTTCAACGCACACAAATGCAGGATTTAAACCAGCGTCCATGAGTGCAACGGTTAACCAATAATCAATACTGTCAATATCAATACTGTAAAAATCAACGTTCTTGCCTGAAATTGCCAAGAGCTCATCCACAGATTTTAAATCAATCATTTCTTGTATTACGGTTACACCACCTGGTGGTTCAACGGATTGGTCTCTCATATCAACACCCACGCCAGACCATCCATGGTTACGAGATAAGTTTAGGCTGTTATTCTGTCTACCATCGCCGTAACCAATTTCTAAAAACCGTTTCTGGCATTCTTTTTGATGATTTGCCAGGTATTCTATAATTCCATCTTCGCCGTGTTGGCTAAAAATTCTTTTTTCGTACATGTTATGTGTTCAGAAGGTTGTTAATTTTATCTTTAGGAATCGTCAGAGTGAATCCATGATGAGATCTTTCTTCAGTATTTTCAGCAAATATGTAATCTGCGAACCATTTGTCTAGCTCTTTGTGACCCCAGTGTGATTTTTCCTCTGCAGGCAATGATTTGAATCTTTTGTCTAATTTGCTACCAGAGTTGGTGCCTAAAAATAAAAATCCGTCTGAGTTCAGATACTGTTGGATATCTGCAAAGAAGAATTTCCATTCTTCTTTGCTCCAGGATTGCGGGCGTTGTGGGAAAAATGCCCTAAATGAAGTAATAATATCATATGTTCCTGGAAAGTTAACGGGTTGCATAGCATATACCATATGCTCTGGCACACTGATGCCCAAAAGTTGATATCCAGCATCATATTCTGGGCGATTAGCGAAATCTGTGCCCACACAATTGTGACCATACAATCCGCAAATAAACGGCCACCAACCTGCACCGGTGCCAATGTCTAGTATTTTTTTCCTTGGGCCATCATGATGCAGTCCTAAGTGATGTGCTGCTCTGAGTTTTTGAATAATAGGTTTGTGAAGATATACATCTTCAAAATAACGGTTTCCATAATTTTTATAAATTTCATGGACCTTGTCTATTCCGCCTGCGGCATTAATTACGTCTTCAATGGTTAATTGTTTCATTCCAATATGCTTCTGATCGTTTTATTAACAAATCTTTGGGTTTGCTGCGCCCCAGATGTTTGCGTTTCCCTTTTAAATGATCCAGGTATGCACCCCATTCACTATTAATAAGTGGGTGCCCTTCGCCCTTAACAATCCCTTCACTCCAGTCTTTTTGCGTAAGTGGCAACTGTTTACGAACAGCATCAAACACAAAACTATCGTGCCATTCTGCTAATGTAAAAATACCATTTTCTGCATCGTCGTAATATTGTTGAAATAACTTTAGAAAGTCTTGCGATCGTCCAGAACGTAAATTAATAGCATATAAGCCACACTCTGAAAACTTTCCACGACGGCCCAAGTAATACAAATCACTATCGCCGTTGATTAAACGATCAATGTCTTCCTGGGCAATAGGACTATGACACACCATGTCTGCATCCATCCAGATCAAGTAATCAGAATCAGTATGTTTTGCTGCGTGAAATATCGAATATACTTTGTGCGCAAAACGAATGGCGTCCCATTTGAATCCTTTACCGGCATCCTTACGCAAAGAGCGTACAGGATCATCAGATACATCGCCATTTGCTTTAGGAACAGCACGCCATTTACGCTTAAACGCAACTAATTCTGGTGAAGCGTCTTCTAAGTTAAATACATTTAGATTTGGCGCAGACTCTGTAACTGAGCAGTTTTCTGCGTAGACGTATAACTTTACTGTGGCAGGCCAATTCTTTAAAAACGAATTGATCATACGTTTACCGTATAAATCATAACCTGCTTGATGAAATGTTGTAACTATTGTATAACTTGTCATTGAAATATTTATGGCTCAAAAAACTATAGGATACTTTCCACGATCTATTGCACTTAATGGAAAAGAAGTAATAGATGCTTTTTTAAAAAGTTGCAAACAAGTAGGACTGCTACCCATTGAAAATGGGATGGATTGCGATTATGCCGTAATATGGAGCGTATTGTGGTCTGGAAGATTAACGAGCAACCAGCGTGTTTATGAACATTACAAACATCATGATAAACCTGTTATTGTAATTGATGTAGGCGCTTTGAGCCGCGGCAATACCTGGAAAGTAGCTGTCAATAATATTAATGCACTTGGGTATTACGGGCATACAGAAAATTTAGACCCAGATAGACCTGCTCAACTTGGACTAACACTAGCACCGGCGCAAACCAATAATAACGGAAAAGTTTGTATTGCAATGCAACACAGAAGTTCAGAACAAGTCAAAGGTATTGATATTGAAAACTGGGTAGTAAAAACTTTTTACAACCTTAGAGAATATACCGATCGTCCAGTAATAATACGCCCGCATCCTCGTTGTCAAGTTAACATGGATAAACTACCTCATGATGTTGTAGTTGAAATGCCTAAAAAAGTCACTGGAACATACGATAGTTTTGATTTGTGCCACAATTGGTATGCATTGATAAATTACAATAGTGGTCCAGGAATACAGGGTGCTATTGCGGGCTGTCCCATAATTGTAAATGAAACGAGTTTAGCATATCCTGTGTCGATGGAATTAAGAGACTTAGCAATGCCGTATAAAGTCAACAGAGAGCAATGGTTTATTGAAATTGCACATACAGAATACACTGTTGATGAAATTCGTGCCGGACTATGGTATAAGCGTTTAGAAGGTGTATTGTGATCGATTGTGCGTGCGTGATACATGGCGATGCATACGACTTTGAATATGTGCATAAGTTATATCGCGGATTACAGAGAGGATTTGGTAAACGTGCAATTACACTACACGTTTATACAGAAGAAGAAAGACCGGTTCCTGCTCCATATATAAAGCATGTTTTACAAGACATGCGTAAGTATAATTGTCGAAAAGGTTGGTGGTATAAAACTCAATTATTTGATCGCAAACAATTCAATGGACAACTCATTTATTTTGATTTAGATGTTGCAATAACAGGTGATTTAAGTTGGATATTAGATTTAGATACAAAATACTTTTGGGGTATACGGGATTTTCGTTATTTGTTTAATCCAAGGCGCAGAGAATTAAATTCTAGCGTTATGTATTTTAATACTGACAAATTCAATTATGTTTGGAGCGAGTTCAAAATTAGTCCTGAAACTTACATGAATCGACTGCACGGAGATCAAAATTTCATTGATCGACAAATTCCACAAGAACAGAAAAAGTTTTTTGATGAAACCCGTGTTAAAAGTTGGCGTTGGGAATTGGTTGACGGTGGATATAATATTGAAACCCGTAAGCATCATACGCCAGGAACAGGCACAAATGTCCCCGCAGACACCAGTATTGCAGTTTTTCACGGGAAACCCAAGCTGCACGAACTAAACGACACATTTATCGATAAATATTGGTAAGTATTTTATATTGGAGAGTATTACAATGGCTACAAGAACAGTAAAATTTTTAGGTAAAGCATATGCTGCATCTGGTGATGTCAGTCTTGCGGTATCTGTCAATGGTAACGAAGTACACAATGGTACAGTTACCACTAACACCCCAACAGGAACAGAAAAAACTGATGACCTTTATGAAATGTTTACATTTGATATAGACACTAGCGTAACTGGATGGATTCCTATTAGTGTATCAGTTTCAAATGGTGAAGCATATTTTGGTATGTTGGAAGGTAATTATGTTGGGTATGAAACAAATGAATCAAGCCTGCCAACCCCAATAAATGTAGATGACGTGGTTCTGGTAACTGCACCAGCAGATTCTTACGCAGATCTTAATATCAATACCGCAGAATCAGATGGAAAACGTAATGTTTCTATTTCTCCAGTCGATGGTGATGTGCCGACCCGTGAAGTAATTGACGGAAGTCAACTTGGCGAATGGCACTATTTGATTGGTGATGGATCTACACTGACATGCGAATACTATATCGATCCGGATCTTGATTCGTCTAATGTTACTATTGACACAATTCGTGCAGCAATTTCAGGCAGTTAATAAACATTAACTTCCGAAGTAAAATAGGGTCTTGACAGACCCTATTTTTTTGAGTATAATTAATGGATTGATAGTCATTAAATGTTGTTGTAGAAAAACAACAAAATCAGTAATTGACATTTTTTGTTTCAGCCAGTAAAATAACGATCTATTCAACACAGCATAAAGGAGTTCAAAAATGAATGTTCTGATTTCACATGGTTCGTATCGTGCAGACAACGGATCTGTACAAGTCATGCACAATCAAAATTTAGAAATGGTAAAGCCTTTGCAACACGGCAAAAAAGGATCCTACATTGTTGTTCGTCCTAACGAAACAATGAACGTAAGTCGTGATACACTTCGTGTAAAAGTTGATGAAACAAACATTCAATTGATCGATTCTCCAGCACCCGTCCAGGTTGATGCTGAAACTGACGAACAAGTCATGGATCGTATCGAAACTCGATTCGAAATTTTAGAAGAAATGACGCGAGCAGCAATCAATAGTGATGTTCGTGCCATGATTGTGGTTGGCCCACCGGGTGTAGGTAAATCGTATGGTGTCCAACGCCAACTTGAAAAATCATCAATGTTCGATCGTCTATCAAGCAGTAAAATTAAATATGAAGTTGTCAAAGGTGCCATGACTCCAATTGGCTTGTATGCCACACTCTACAGTCATGCTGATTCTGGAAATGTGCTTGTGTTTGATGATTGCGACAGTATCCTGCTTGATGATCTGTCACTGAATTTGCTTAAGGCGGCCCTTGATTCTGGGAAGAAGCGCACTATCCACTGGAATGCGGATAGCTCGCTACTGCGCCGTGAGGGTATCCCAGACCGCTTTGATTTCCACGGCGCAGTAATTTTTATTACTAACCTGAAGTTTGACCATGTGCGTAGCAAGAAGCTGCAGGATCACTTGGAAGCACTTCAGAGTCGCTGTCATTATATTGACCTAACTCTGGATTCCATGCGCGATAAACTGTTGCGTATCAAACAAATTCACCGTAAGGGCGATCTGTTTGAAGCATATTATTTTCAAGGCAACGAAGGTGAGCAGGTGATTGAATTTATGGAACAGAATAAAGACTCACTTCGCGAAATGAGCTTGCGTATGGCATTAAAGTTAGCTGACTTGATCAAAGTGAGCCCAGAACGTTGGAAAGACATGGCAGCAGTAACTTGTATGAAAACTAGTGTTTGATATCATACTGAATTAAATACTACTATGGATGTTGTTATAGTAGTATTGCCTAGAATAAACACAGAGTTTGGATTTACTCCCGCTGGGCCAGCAGCTATTAAGGGATGCCTAAACGCTGCCGGTTTCAGCAATTCTTTGATAGATCTAAATCTTGAATTGGAAAAAGCGTACTCAGCTGATCCAGATACCCTGTCTCAGATTGATGGATATTGTGAAAATTATAATTTTCATAACCATCGGTTGTTTAAGGAACTCGATCGTTTTTTTGAAACTTGGGCTAAAAAAATTGTAGATCTGTCTCCATCGTGGGTTGGGTTCAGTGTATTCAGCACTGACAGTTATCGACCTGCTAAACTTCTAAGTTTGAGGATCAAAGCTCTTGCCCCAGACATTAAGATTGTTGTTGGTGGTGGTGGAGTAACTACCACAGCGGGCCCGGAGTTTTTTCAGCACCTAATAGATCAAAAAATAATCGATTATTACATTACTGGAGAAGGTGAAATAAGTCTGATAGAATTACTGAACGGGAATACCTCATATCCTGGTATCAATAACAGCAATCCCATACAAGTTTTAGATATTGAATCACTTCCTTATCCTGATTATAGTGATTATGATCTTCCTTCCTATGAAAACTTTTATGGCAAAATCATGCTGCCTATAACTGGTTCCAGAGGTTGTGTTCGAAAATGTACATTTTGTGATGTTAACAGCCAATGGAATAAGTTTACATATCGTTCAGGTGAAAGTATTGCTAATGAAATTGTTCAGGGTATTGAAAAATACCAGGTAAAAAACTTTGTGTTTACTGATAGCCTGATGAATGGTAGCCGCCGGGCATTTGCTGACATGGTTGCGAGATTGTCTGACTTTAGAAAAAATTTACCAGAAAATAAAAAGTTTACCTATGATGGACATTTTATTATACGAGGCGAAAAACACATGCCTCCAGTAGTATTTGATCAAATGAAGGACTCTGGTATTGGAACACTATGGGTAGGAATTGAGAGCGGTTCATCTAGTGTTAGAGATCACATGAAGAAAGGATTTAGTCAGGAAGATCTGGATTATTCAATGGAACAATTTCACAGATGTGGTATAAAAATCAGAATGCTCATGATTGTAGGCTACCCAACTGAAACTGAACAAGATTTTCAAGAAACATTAGACATGTTCGAACGATACCAGAAGTATCAGAGCGTGATTGAAGAAGTTAAATTAGGGACCACGCTCTTGATATTTCCAGGTACCCCATTATATGATCACAAGGATGATCTGGGCATAACTAACTCTGGTCATGTTAGTAGTTGGGTATATAAAAAGAATCCAACACTTACGTTTAAAGAAAGAATCAGAAGAAGAATTATACTAGAAGAAAAAATTAAAAAGTTAGGATACAACTTCTACAATTCAAACTATCAGGCAAATTTGATATTAATGAAATGGAGAGAATATCAAAATCTAGAATCGTATGAGCTATCTGACAACTTTCAGTTTGATAGAGAGCTTGGTGGATTAAAAACACAAAATGAAGATACAAATATTTTTAAAATTATTCAAAGCTAACAACAAGGCACCTTTATATAACATTTTTTTAAACAATAACAAATATGAACCTGTTGACAATAATGTGCATTCTGTTGTAGAATTAGACATCGATAATGAAAAATTATTAGAAAATAATATCTTGGTAATTGAGCATTATGGTAAAACAGATTTGGATACTAGACTTGATGGTAACACAATTGTTGAAGATTTGGCGATTGAATTAGAAAAGATTATCATAAACGATATTGAGTTCGATCAATTAATGCTGTATCTGAATCCATTTTATCCGGTGTATTCACAAGGATTTTACAAGTACGCCGAAGAAAACAACCTAACTATTGATGACAGATTAAAGACATTGTATTTTGGGTTTAATGGGAAATATTATTTTCAGTTCAAGAAAGAATATAGATCCGATTATTATGAAAAATTATTAAAATTGGAGGAAAATATTTCAAAAGAAAATAATAGCGACATTATTGCAGATGAACCCATAAACCACAATAGTTTTGAGATATTAAAAAAGGAAGTTTTTGACTAGAGAACACAATATGCTATGTTGAACTCCTAAAGTTCTCTAGTTTGTTGGCGCAAGATGAAATACTCTTGCGCCTTTTTTATTTTTATGTTATAATATCGTTATGATACGAAAAGTTATAGATAGAGAAACAGCACATCTATGGATGCGTGAGAATTTACGCTTTAGTCGCTATGATATTAACTTCATGGAAAATGTCGCTCGTTTCATCAATGACAATCGCCCGCTCACTGTTAAGCAAAACGATCTATGGGAAAAGATCGTTCATAAATATCGTAAACAGATCTATAATGAGAGCCAAAAAACACTCACAGATGAAGATATCCTAGCCAAGAAGTGGCGCCAAGGCCCTGTAGAGTTTGACCCCAATTACGCCCCGTTGTTGTGGATTGAAGACGATATTGAAGGCGATGTTATTAAACTTCGTTTTCCATTTAACAAGGACGCAGTTGCTGACTTGCGTACAGTAATTCAAGATGCCGGTCATGACTACGGATTAATGTTATCCTCGGCACACCATGAGTATATTCACTGGGATAGAGACGAACGAGTATGGCGTGGTACGGCGTACCCAACACTAATACGTGACTTGTATTTTTATGCCAAGGAGCATGAGTTTTCTGTTGACAAATCAGTTCAGGATATTGTAGATAGCATCCCTGGAGATGAATTTGATTGGTGTCCATATGCCGAATTACATGGAGATGGCTATATGGTGAGCAATCTAAGTCCTGGACTGTTGCGTGCCTTGCCACCTAATGAGATTACTCTTAACACAATTAGAGATTTAGTTGGATTAGAAGTTACATTAAGTGATGCGCTACAAAGTTATGTGGCACAGAAATATGGATATCATATTGGACGAATTGCTTGTCAACGCGAAGTGCGTATTAATATGAGCGATATCAAATTGGTTAAACAGTGGCTTAGAGAAACAGATAACGACATTTTTGTTGTACATAAGCAGTACGCTGATTATGCTGAAAATTTTAGACTAGAACAACAAACACTCGTTCCTGAAAAGTTTGTAAGTTTAGCAGATTTCAGAAACACAGCGGGCGGCATTGGCGATTATCATGTCTTTAGCAAAGATGGCGATAATTATACATTAGACCATGGAGTTGACTGTGTAGTGTATATGCCAGGAACAGCATTTAATTACGAAGCACTAGCACACATTGCCAAGAAAGTTATTACGGTAGTAGACGATAATGACAACAGAGACTAAATTAAAAATTATATGGGACGATTTACCATCCATTGATGTTGTCTTAAATAATATCCCCCCGTCAGATTTTGTAATCAAATCAATGCGATTTTTACAAAATGTCGATTTGCCCACTCAGGCCTGGGATAATCCGTTCGGAGCAATATATCGAGACAATGAATTTGTGGTAGATCGTCTATATGAATACGCATCTAAACTCAATCTTGATATTGATAAACCTAAAATTATAGATCAAGAATATCTAAATTTTGTTCATAAAATATATGAACAAAACTATGATGGGGATCCTGACTATCTGCAATTCCATGAAACCATCCATCGACTTGAAGAATTGATAAATGGACTGGTTCCACCAAATCGTATAGGATTTGAATATCGAGAAAAGTCTGGTTTATTGGAAAAAGATTTTGATCGATCATATTTAAAATATGCAACACTCAATATCAAGAAAGGAACCTTATATATGTCATGGCAAGAATTGGGGAAAACTCCATACAGGTATTTTATGGATAATGAACCGTCTGACATCACTCGACTGTGCGAATTGGCCAAACCTTGGAATATATTAAAACCTAACTTTTTTGTTAGTATTATTGATAAAGATTACCTTCAAGGCAAAGACCTGAATAAATTTAATGAATGGTTCCAGAAATACAAACAGGACTGGTGTGACTTCTGGAATTTATCTGATTGGACGCCTGAAGAAATGTTTAAAGTAATTCCAGTTGGGTACATACCTGATGTAGACAATTTAATTGAACGATATAAAAATAATATCTTACCCAAGAGATTAATACTGTGTCAAGAATAGCTATTATTGTACTGGACGGAAATTATCTAAATCAGACACTTGCTTCAATTAACTTTGGATACTATGGTGAATTAACCCCGCATCAAGAAATTATTATCTGTTCATCTTGGTCAGACGGATACTGTGAAGCCGTAGAAAAACAATACAGTTACGGGTTGTTCATAAAGGCAGGAACAGTCTTTTATGATTTCAAAGAATTTTGTAAAAGCATTAAAACCTATCCACATAAAGGATTGGTTGGTCATTTAACAGATCCATTAAACGAGCAAGAATATTATTATCTGCATGATCAGTGTTTTTATCTGGATTTATCATTGGTCCAGGAGAATGATTTTGATATTTCGGATTTTGAAGGCAAAAATGTTGTTCGAAGCCAAAATAATATTCATCACGATTACACACCGCTGGTTCTTCAGGAAAAAGCTGGATCTAAATATATTCAAGGTAAACGATTTGGTGAAAAAATAATCTCATCTGTTATTGAAAAAGCCGGCGTGGCAGTCAACTTTAATAATAAGATAAGAGGACTGAAACATTTTATCTACGATGCTGAACAATTACAAAAGTGGATGGAATTTAATAGATCTTATCTGGAATTGGCTGAAAATCAACTCTGGATATTCAACAATGAGCCCTGGGCTGTGTCAGAAGAATCGGTCATAACAACACCAGCCAGTGGCCAATTCTGGATGTTTTCGGCCATAGCACACAATATCCAGACAATCAATTTGGTTGACATAAGCAAAATGCAAATCACATATGCACAAGAGTTATGGAATTACTGGGATGGAGAAAATCTGGGATTGTTTGTTTTTAACTTCATCAAGAAACACAACGTCAGACATTACAATCTGGGCGAGTTGCGTGTCAGAAGCAAAGAAGAATCAATCCGATTAATGAAACAGGAATATTTCGTAAATTTTGTTAATGCAAAATTTACTGAAGTATTAGCACAATATCAGATTGAAGATTTTGGAACAATATGGAAACACGCAAAATCAAAAATACATATATCGTTTAATAACGACAATTTAGTCAAATGGATAGCACACAACAAACCGTCAGGATATGTGTGGGGTTCAAATGTCGATACGTATAAGTATACACTATTAACCACAACCAGAGAAGAATTAAATGAATTCAAAAAATCAATTAACCAGAATGGTTGTCAATAAGTGTAAAGCAAATACCTTTGATTTTATCGGTATTTGTCAAGAAAACGTTACATCAGAATGGATCATAAACCAATCTGGGTTTCCGTATATGAAACTTGACATCACAATCCCCACAGATGTAATTCATGATGAAATCAAAAATATTGAACAGTATTTTGTGGAACATCGCGAATCTTATGCTGAACATCAGGGATGGAAAGGTTTCTGTATTCATGGTAAATCTTATGATGCCACTCGTGAAGATCAATATTACAATGATAACAGACCATATACCTGGACCAGCGAGGCAATAAAATATATGCCACGCACCGTTGATTTCTTTTCCAATCACTGGTTTGGAAATACCTTCCAACGATTGCGTGTTATGAAATTGGAACCAGGCGGTCACATATTTTTGCATCGCGATGTTGCGCCGCCTGGTAGATTGTATCCTGTAAATATTTCCATAACGCAACCAGAAAAATGTGATTTTGTTTTTGAGGATTATGGTGTAGTTCCATTTAGCAAAGGCGATTCCTACATCTTAAATATTGCAAATTCTCATTGTGTCTTAAACGATTCTGATTATCCCAGATATCATATTATCGCACATCACTTGACAACAACAGACAAATATAATACAATGTTGGTTAACTCATTTACCAAGTATATTGATGAAACTAGCACGACTAATAATTAAAGATGAAGTGAACGTTAAGATTGAAGGATTGGATCTTTCAGCACGACAGAAACTCGTGAACAAATTTAAATATGTTGTCCCACATGCACGATATTTGCCAGCCGTTCGTTTAGGACGTTGGGATGGCAAGGTCGCGTTTTTTCAACTTGGTGGTAGTACATATGTCAATCTGTTGCCAGATATTGTGCCTATCTTGGCAGAATATAATTATGATGTTGCTGTTGATGACCAACGAGAATATCGCACAGTATTTGAATTTGAACGTGTAGAGAAAGGCAGTTATTCTCACATCACATGGCCCAAAGGCCACCCTGCAGAAGGTAGTCCTATTGAAATGCGCGATTACCAAATTGAAGTGGTCAATAACTTTCTGGAGAATCCACAGTCGCTACAAGAGATTGCTACAGGTGCCGGTAAAACCATCATGACAGCAGCTCTAAGTCAGCGTGTTGAACAATACGGACGATCGATTGTTATTGTACCTAACAAGAGTTTGGTAACGCAAACCGAAAAGGATTACATCAACATGCAATTAGACGTTGGTGTGTTTTACGGTGATAGAAAAGAGTTTGGTAAGACGCATACTATTTGTACGTGGCAATCACTTAACTCGCTGTTAAAAGCAACCCGCAATCAACAAGCACCTATTTCCATTGGTGAGTTTTTAGAAGATGTTGTTTGTGTTATTGTAGACGAAGTACATCAGGCAAAAGCAGACGCACTTAAAACTCTGCTTACAGGCCCAATGGCAAAGATTCCACTACGATGGGGTCTAACAGGAACCATTCCCAAAGAGGAGTTTGAGTTTCAGGCACTTCACGTAAGTATCGGACCAGTGATTCACAGAATTGCTGCTACTGAATTACAAGAAAAAGGTGTGCTTGCTAATTGCCACGTTAATATTGTGCAGCTACAAGATCATGCAGAGCATGCTAACTATCAAGCAGAACTTAAATTCTTGTTAAGCGATCAAGACAGATTAAATGTTAT
>Ga0196901_1000077_pt1 | contig 45583 bp, 79 predicted proteins | sample CB_VirMetaG_FD_169099 | JGI IMG/M metagenome (GOLD analysis project Ga0196901, IMG submission 169099) | Freshwater to marine saline gradient viral communities from Chesapeake Bay - CB_1504_1 Viral MetaG (v3) (version 3) | ecosystem: Environmental > Aquatic > Marine > Coastal | place: USA... | reverse complement strand
GAAGAAATATATCCCAACTAAGTTCATCTTGCAAGTTCCACTCCTCCCTTAACTTGCGACGCTGGTCGCTAAAAGGTGGAAAAAATTTGTTGATGAAAGCTTCATTTTCCATTAGAGTTGTTTTTTAGTTCCTTACAAAGATACAATAAAAGATACAATAAAACAAACCTTTACAATAATTTTTCAATTGCAATTGCTTCTTTTGTTGTCACCACTCCTTTACCTTTGCAGAATTCGCAATCAACAAAAACGTGCAAAGCACGTTCAGGATCAGGGTAATGGTAAACACTACCGTTAAAACACATATTAGGGCATGGGGTAAGATCAGCCCTAATTTGTTCGGCACGTTGATTGTGACTTAGACTTTTGCTAAATTCGCATTTGTCCGATCTCAAATATGTACATAGGAGACCAAAATTCTGATCAGCAAAATCTTTTGCTTCCTCATTTGTAACGGTTTTTCCTAGAATTTTACTAACAGTATCTTGTAGATTCATGTTCTTTGTTTTTGATGATAGTGTAAAGATACAATAAAAAATCCTTTACCAAACAAATGATAAAGGATTTTTTATTGATTTTTCTTTTAAATCTTAAAACCTGAATAAATATATACCTGATCTAAGGTATAACCTTTCTTTAATTGTTTATGGTAAGTGGATTCCATATAGGCAAGCAATCTTACCTTAGTTTCATCAAAAAGAATTTCAAAGTCTTTTTGACTGGTTGTAGCAATCCAGCCACTAAACTTCGACAATCGACCTGTTGGTGTCCGAAGCCAACAAATCAGTTGTATCCCATTTTTATTCCACTTATTTGTGGTGGGATTATAATTAGTTCTATCTTCCATTACCGGGCTGTAATGGTATGGATTTGGATATTTTTCAGGAATGTTTCGCATATTTTTTTTTTAATTAATCAACATAAGGTTCAAGAAAAAATTGAACCTTTTTTTTCTTTGCTTCTTTGGGCAGTGGCACAAGATATTCTGCCATAGCGAAAGAAACGTAAAACTTGGATTTCTTTGGTTGGTTTTTTACTCTAACTAACCAACCTTCGTTTTTAATTTCATCAATAACAAAGATTGTGTTCGATAGAGGTAAATATTGAATGTCAACCCCCACTTTTTCTAATGCTGTTTTAAGATCAAAGTAAAAAATCTTACCTTGAACTCCAAGTGAAAAAAAATGCTCAAATGGGGTTTTATACCCCGCCACCAATCCCCTACAAACTTCAGGGAAAACTATCTTTATTTGAGCATTTTTTTTCACTGACTTGCTTTTTTAGTACCTTACAAAGATAAGCAAAAAAAAGTTTACAACCTAATAAAAGATTGTAAACTTTTAAAAAATTAATATCCCCAACTTCGATGTTGGGTGCTTCCTTTGGTGAGAAAATTTAATGAAGTACCTTCGTAATCAGGGCTTTTCATATCACCCGTGCTGCCTATACGGGTTTTATAAATCTTCTCGCCTATCATTTCAGGGTTTGGGGTACATTGTTCACTGTCTTGTCCTTCACTGCCTTTTACAGTATTCCGGCCTATTGATTTTAATTCAACCGTATTACCTTTTAAAGCCACAACAAGATAGTAGAAAAGATTGGTTTGTTCGTACCCCCAAGACGAATAAAGAATTGTTTTACCAATCTCTATTCGTTCTTTGACTTCATCTACCCTATTAGCCCTTTTCGCTTTCGTTTCAATATCATCTTCAACGCGACGTTTGAAGTGAGCTAAAATTTCTGCTTTCACTTCATTTACTCGCTTTTCATCTTTATAGCGAAAACAAGTATACTTTGCAGATTTTTGGTCAAACCTATATAAAACAGGCTGATTGAATTTTTCACTCACCGTTTCAATTAGGAGAGAATAGTATTTCCCGTATTCAATTTTTTCATACTTCATTAGTAAGTTTTTTCTTACTAATGAAGTACAAACCGCATTGATTAATTTTTCTTGGTGTGTTAGTTTTTCAACTAGAAAAATCATAATATTTGTTTTTGGTTCCTTACGCTTGCGTCCAGTAGGAGCGCAGCTACAATGGTACAAAGATACAAAAAAAATCCGTTAATACCAAGGATACTAACGGATTTTTATAAAGATATAAGAATTTATTTTTCCATGTTTTCTTCCCAATAAAAATCAAAGGGGTCTAATCCGTTGTTGTTTAACCAGTCTTTAACGTCAGATTCTTTTTCTACCCAAAGGTGGGTAAAAATACTATTGTCTGACTCGTGATAGATGAAAAAACGTGTTTTTCCCTTGTGTAGGGCTTCACAATACACACCTGATTGTAAGTAGGTGCATTTAGCGTATCCTTGCTCAAGCAAATAAAACTCAAGGTCGTCAATGCATCCCAACTCTACCATTTTGGTATCTTCAAGGAATTTCCCCAACATCTGGTTATATGCCACAGCTTCTGCCAATGACAATTGTGGGGGCACAATTCCCATACCACAATTTTCGACAAACAACAAAGGTCTGTTGTGGGAAATACTTTCATTCCCGTTTGTCCGGTGTGATCCACCGGAAAAGATTGACAGACACGTTTCATTGTGCCGAATGAAATGTGGAAAATAAACCAAGTTTTTTCCTTGGTTATATTTCATTGCACTAATCTTCCCCAACTGCTTCGATCTACGCATGATACTTTTGTTTTTGATGATAGTGTAAAGATAAACTAATTTCTGTAAATAACAGTAGTTTCTGCTAATGTTTTCCCATTTTTAATGATAGATACTTTTTTAGTGTACCCGTCCACGTAGTCTGGAACAATCCCCATCCCATTATTAACCTCATTAATAATACCTCTAACTAAGTTAGATGCTATTTCTTTGAGGGTGACATTATCATTAATTTCATCACTGAATTCAATTGTCAATGTAAACGATACATTATTTTCCATATTTTTTTGTTTTAATTTTTTATGATTGCATCCAGTTTTGTTCCGGCTTGCACGTCAAAGATACAAATAATCCCCTTACCAAACAAGTAATAAGGGGATTATTTTTTAGTTATTGACTGTTAATTCTTTCTTTTCATAATTATAAAACATCTTTACTTCATTCCCAGTATATGTGAGAGATGTAAGTTTTCGGTTAATTTTCCTTTCATTTACTGGCGCATTAAAACCCATAAGTTTCATAATTCCCACCATTGTCCAGAAAGCTTGGTTACCAGTGGTTACAGTTCTTTTAGAGTAGTTATCAGACTGCAATTCAGCAAACATTTTCCGTGAAACTGCATAACATTTTTCTTGGATGGATACTTTCTTTGAGTTCTCTTCACAATAAGAAAGGTCTAATCCAAATATGAACAACATTTGCCACCCTATGTCTTTTTTCAGTGAAACATAATTATTAGCCCCACCTCTAAAATCTTGATAATTCTTAGCTGTTCGTACTAAGAGTTGTGGGTTTTGTTGGCTACTACGAACATCACTCAGAGAAAAATAAATTATTTGATTTTGAACGGTGAAAAAACCGCTCAAGTAAAAATGACCTTTACTAAAAACAATGTTTTCAGCATTAATCATATTTAATTCTTTTGTAAATGATCTTTTGAATAACAAAAAAAACTTATTAAATTCTTTGCTATTTACAGAACCACTACCGAAATGGCTGTAGCCTTCTTTGACCAATGATGAAACTTTACGCATAATATTTTTGTTTTTGATGATAGTGTAAAGATAGACAAAAAAAATAACACTACCAAACTTTGATAGTGTTATTTATAGTAAAATATATATCCAATTTTTAGGTTGTTTGGATTGATTTTTTCAATTGTGATTGTGTGGGGGTTTTCCAGTTAAGGATTACACCAGTTTCAACGTCTATATCTAATTCTAGATAATCTCCACAATGGTCTTCGGGAAAGTATTCTGGTACATAGCAGTCACGCTCCCCCATAGATTCTCCCTCTTCATTTAGAAAACTAATTGCGCAGTTATCTACTGTTTTTGCGCACACTCGCAGTACTTTGATTTTCATGATAATTATACGTTTTGGTTATTAACTATAATCAAAGATAATTCTTATTGTTCAATAATCCTGTTACACTAAAAGAAATATTCCTTATTAAATTTAATAAGAAATTTTTATTTTAGTGTAACAGGATTTGAATGTTTTTGTCTCCTTTTCCCATTATACCTGAACAAAGACCACACTTAAAACAAGTGGTCTTAAATCCAGATTCATTAGACGCTGGACAAACAAGATCGCCAATAGAATCACTGGTAGATGTAAAGCACAACCAACCAAGTTTATTAGCCATTGCTCGTTCAAATATAGAGTGTGTTGATGCCATTAAATAAAGAGAATAAGGATAATATTCCTCTTTGGCATATTGATGTGTATAACCAGTATAGGAAAAAGCAACATTGTTAATGGCTTGCATCCAGTGGAAAGGGGTGAAAACTGGTTCACCGTAGGTTCCCCAACGGATATATTTCCCCCTACATTCTTCTAAAATTTCCGCTGGTAAATCTTGCGGAATATGGGGAATGTTTTCACATCCCTTGTATTTTCTTATCACGCTGCGGATCATTGCCGCAAATCCTCTTGCTTGTGGCCATTTATTAGTATAGCAAGTTAACTTTCCATTGTTGTTTGACTTGCGTAATGGACAATCTAAACAACAACTTTCGTCGTGGTCAAATATGCCCATAATATCACCACCTTTTTGAATATGCTCAAATTGGGCAATACTGAATGTATAAACTTGCCCAATTGAAATTTTATTGTTGGGGGCGATTTTCTTGTTTGATGTGATACCAAACCGGAAAATTAAAACATTTTCACCCACTCTATATTCAAAACGTTTCATGGCAGCATATTTGGCTGTTAACAATACTCAAATATACGACCTAATGTTGCAACAACCTAATATTAATAGGGATTATATTTAATTTTCTTTTTTACTTTATGTATGTTCTTCACTGGAAATAAAACATAAACAAACAAAACTGACTACCGCGCAGGATTGGATTAATCTTACGCTTGCGTCCTTTCGGAGCAAAGCGGACTAAAGGCACGATCTTGCTTCGGTTGCTAGTGTAAAAATAGAGAAAAAAAATAACACTACCAAACTTTGATAGTGTTATTTAATAAAAAAATTAGTTTGGTGCTAATACCGATTAGGTTGCACCAAACTAATTTTTAGTTCAATATATCCATTTTGTTCCAAACTACCAAATTTATTTTTCAATTAAAAAAGGAATTGAACAATTATCTCTGTCCAATTCCTTTTTATTTCTTCTGCGGCAATATTTATTTGCCGCTTTGTGGACTTGAGTACGCGCTCGTACTCCGTTTCCACCTTTCCCGGCAAAATGCGCTGCTACAGCATTACCAAATAGCGATTTAAATTTCTTTTTCTTTTTCATGAACTATTTTTTTTGATGATTTTTTGGGTGTATTCCTTTACCTCCTCTTTCATTTGCTTTACCTTATTCACTTTAGGCAAAAACTTTTTGGGAGGTTTGGTCGTAGGTTTACCATCCCTTTTTTTGTTATCTTTACTCATTTTTGAAAACTGTTTTTTTATTTGTTGGGATAACATATAATTCAAATTTCTCTGAACTTATGTTAAAAACTGCGATGTCTACAATGCCCTGTAAACCCAACATTTTCTCTTTGAGTTCGGGGGTGATACTTGTTGTGTTGTGTAACACAATAACGTTAGCCCTACGGACGTAATTGTTAAAGTAATCACTAACTAACCCTTTTTTGATCTCACTATTCTCAAGATCAAAATATTCTACCCCATCTTCATAATACCCCACATAAGTTGTAACTCGCATAATTATCTTTTTTAGTTTAAACAAAGATAATCCCCTTTTTTGAGAATTCCAAATATTAGGGGAATTTTATTCTATCTTCAAAAAATATATCTAATTCTTTATAAATATTTCTCAAATAGTTAAATCCATCTTCGGAGAACCCAGATGATAAATTTATGGGAATAATTAAATTAGCTTTCCTTAACATTTGTTTGGCTAAACCTTTGTTCCTATATTGTTCGGCTGTCCAAATATAAGAAACAAAGTTATCTTTTTCCCCCTCAAATCTGGCCACCAATAACTGTCCAACAATGTTGTTTTCTCCCTCTATAATAAGAGTGAGGCAATAATCCTCATACTTATCGAAATTGCTCCTATACCATTTACAATCGGTCACAGTGGGATTTATATAATCCTCAAAGCAATCGTTTTGTATGTACTCGAAGTACAATTGAAAACTTTGAGGAGTAATGTGGACAACTTTCATAATAATCAGTTTGAATTATAATCCGGCTAGTTCACTAATTTTTAGTAAAAATGCATTGTATTTTGATACAAAAGTTTCTTTTGAAACTCTATCCTCAGTAGGATGATTTTTCAAATAGTGTACAACCTTGTCTTTAAGGTAATCTTCTGTCGATTTGTTTTTTACATCAAATCTACTTACTATTTTAGATAGTTCTTTTGAATGGGTTCTAACCATTGTTCTTTCAATGGCTTCATCGCTAATCCTTACCACTTGAATTTCCCATACTGAATTATCAGCCCATGTAGCAAATTGCGGGAACAAACCATAAATTACCCTATGATTATACTCTTGAAAAAAAATTGGCTCTTGTGGAATATTAATTACTACATTTGTTTTTTTTACTTTTTCGAAGACATACTCTTCGATAGTCACTGGTTTCATATCTCCTCTCTTTTAGTTATTTAATAGTGTAAAGATACAAAAAAAAAGTTTACCTCCAAATTAATAGTGATAAACTTTTTTTTTAATCGAAGTAAACAATTCCTTTGTGCCGACTAATGTAGGCTGAAGAGTTGTACTTCTTTTTCGGATTTTCACTTTTGTCGTGGCGAATCCTTTTGTTCCCCTCTTTTTTGATCTTCTTAGGGCTGGACTTGGCTGAATAAGGTGTAATAACAATTACCAATATAAATGGAAAAAAATAGTTTTTTATGATATTATTTACAAATAAAAAAATTATATTTTATTTATAGATATAGCATAAAATGTTAAATTTTTAGAAGGATAAATGATATTAGTAGAGCAACATATTATTGGTAAAAATCATAAATATTATGAAGAGTGTGATAAGCTATCATTTTTAGCTAAAAATTTATACAATGCTTCGCTTTACTCTATTAAGCAACATTTTTTTGATACTGAAAATTATTTAAATTACGTTAAAAATTATCACATTGTTAAATCTTCTGTTGATTATAAAGCTCTTCCTGCTAAAGTTTCTAATCAAGTTATAAAACTTGCTGACAAAAATTTTATTTCGTTTTTTAGATTATTACAAAAAAAACTTGCTGGAAAGTATGATAAACCAGTTAAAATGCCTAAGTACTTGCACAAAACAAAAGGTCGTTTTGTTTTGCGATATGAAGCTCAAGCCTTGGGACGTAAGAGGTTTAAAGGCGGTATAATTGGACTGTCAAAAACTAACATCGAAATTACAACTAAGCAAAAAAATTGGAGTGATATAAAAGAAATTAGAATTGTTCCGAGAAATAATTATTACGTCATTGAGTTGGTTTATTTTAAAGCTGAGAAGGAAAAAAGAGAGGATAAAGGAAAATATTGTGGGATTGACATAGGATTAAATAATTTATTTGCCGTTGGGTTTAATGCTCCTGATATTGAACCGTTTATTATTAATGGTCGGCCATTAAAGTCAATTAACCAGTTTTACAATAAAGAGTTGGCACGATTAAAGAGCGAGTTAGAGAAGAAAAATAAGAAGAAAACAAGTGAGAGAATAAGAAAATTAACATTAAAGAGAAATAATAAAATTAATGATTATCTTCATAGGAGTACTAGATTATTAGTGAATCAAATAGTTTTAACGGAAGTAAACCAAGTAGTAATTGGTTTAAATAAGAGTTGGAAACAAGACATTAATATTGGGAAGAAGAACAATCAGAATTTTGTTAGTATACCGCACAGCAGAGCTATAGATATTTTATCGTATAAATTAAAGCTAGAGGGAATAAATTTAATTATTAGAGAGGAAAGTTATACCAGTAAATGTTCATTTTTAGATGGTGAATACCCAAAAAAGCGTGAAGTTTATACAGGTAGAAGGATTAAACGTGGTCTTTTCAGGAGTTGTGGGGGCATAATTATAAATGCTGACTTGAATGGTGCGTATAATATATTAAAAAAAGAAATCCCGGAAGCTTACGCTGACGGGATAGAGGGTTTAGCAGTAAACCCAAAGTTATTGACTGTTAAAAGCCATTAAAAATAGCTTGAATTAGAAACATTGTAATAATTTACTATGTTTTTTGATACTGTCCGAATATGCTCATACTCATTACAAGCTTTACGGTACGCATCCCAGACATCTCGGCCCTTGAAGTTCTTAAGGGTGCCAGTATCAATTACCAGCAAAGTAAATGTTTTTGTTTTCATTAAGAATCAGTTTTAGTTTTCACCAAAACTGATTCTCATTCATTTTTTTGTTCATTATTATTTTTTTTAAAGGTTTTCGTCTGCTTCGTAGACGATTTTATTTTCCCCATATTGGTTTATCAGGGTAACCCTGATAACCGGGTTATAACGATATGGCCATCTTGTCAGGGTCATAAATCCAATGGCTTCCTGAAAGGAACTCCCGGCTTTGTAGACAAAATGTTTTTCATATTTTTGGTCATTTGATTTGACCTCAATCAAGAAAATTGGCATAGCAGTTATTTTTTAGTACCTTACAAAGATACAATGGTTTATTGGTTAATCCAAATTATTCTCCAAGTTTTTTTAAAAATCCAGAAGAATTTTTAGGTTTTTATATGCATAATCAAAAAACCCGTCCGGCCAATGATCTACCCCCCCATCCTCATCAATGTTGATAACTATCCCATTAAAGATACAATAGTATCCCTGAACGTTCTCGTTTTTGATTTGAATACGAACATTAATAAATTGATATTCGTTGAGTTCACCAAGACAAAACCCCGTTGGGTCATACAGCTTGGCAGTGGGTAAAGTTATGTCGTTAATTTTAATCATAGATTTTCTTTTTAGTGCTGATAGATAATCCAAACTTCACCGTTGCCAAACCATTTGGCGTTTAATTCCCGACCATTATCAGCAATTAAGGTAAGGTCTTTTGCGTCAGATTGTTCCTCATCTAACTTCAACCCAATGGCTTTTAAAGGTTCATAAAGTTCGTCGTTGGTGCAAGTGCCCAACGTATTAGCAACCAACTCTCTATGAACATAAGCAATATAATTGCCCTTGGTGAACCACGGCTGTTCGTTGTAGTTTATTTCTGCTTTTTCCCAACCATCTTCCAGAATGAAATCTGGATAGGTGGTTGTCCTTATCAAATTATAATTTAACGTCTCTAGATTTAGCCTTCTTATCACTACCATATCATTTCTTTTTTAGTACAGATCAAAGATAAGTCTTTCTATTGATAAAACCAAGCATTAACAAAAATAATCTTAAATAATTAACTTTCAATAAAATGTGAAAAAAAATTAACATATGTTAAAATTTAGCTAATAGTAATAATAGTAAATTGATTATCAGTTTGTTATGGGGTTAAAAATGGGATAGGCTTCTTATAGAGATATAAAATTATAAATGATTCTTAATGTATTATTATAAGGCGTAGCTGCATTAGGGATTGAAAGAGGGCGCAAGCGCAGCCCGACCCCGAAAGGGGGAATGCTATACAAAAAAAAAGTCAAACAGTAAATTAATACTGTTTGACTTCACAAAATAAAACTGCCAAAAACGAATGAGTAATATTTAGTTATTCGTTTTTGGTTACATCCTTTATTGGATGCTATTCAAAACATTCTCAAGGTGTTCAACCTCCTCTGTTTTGGTTAATTCTTTGGGGTTAAACAATTTGCTTACTGCTGTTGCTGCATGATACAATTGTACTCCATATACCGCAAGGAACAACAACAACCCAACTAATCCTATATAGTTAAAACTGTCACCCATCAACACCAAATTAGGTGTTTTACCCATAAAGGGCTTAACAAGTGTTGCAATAACAAGGTCAAAGGGAATAAACCAAGCCAACATGTTTAATCCCTTACCATTTCGCGACAATGCAAAGTACACAAAAGAAGCACCAAACAAAATGGCAAAGAGAAATAATACAGACCAATGCAAATTTGCACCTAGAAAGTACTGTGCATTGAAAAAATTCAATCCAACCAATACTAGTGCAATAAAGATGGTCAATGATACCCCAAACCATCCTGTTAAACGCAATAGCGGTTTACGTCGGGCAACTTCTTTGGCAGATGCAGCATCTGTAAATTCCTGCAATTGCTTTTCAGCCGCTTCACGGGCTTCTTTCAACTGCTTGGCAGCTTCTGCTGCATCTTGCAGAATTTTGGCTTGCAGGGCTTCTAAGGCTTCATTAGCACTGATAGCAGCACTATTTTGGCTTGCTTCAAGCTTGCGTTCCAATTCGGCCAAAGCTTTAACCAAGGCTTCTTTTTCTGCTGCTGCTGCTGCTTGTTCTGCTGCAATTTCTTCATTTATTTGTTTTATGACGTTTTGTTTTAAACTTTCGTTATAAACGTCTAAGAAATTATCTTTTGCATTTTGTTGGGCAGTGGTAAGACGACCCGGATTGGTTATTTTCAAAAAGAACTTTTCAATGGTCTTAGCGCGACCTTGATGTTCCACTACACGGGTTTCAGTTTTAAATTCAACCCCTTCTGCTTCATAAGAAGCTTTTAACATTTCTAAAGAATTATTTTCCATCTTGGCAGATTTTTTGGGGTATTACCCCTTTGTTATGATAATAAGACAAAGATAAAACCTTTATTTCACTATTCCAAACTTTTAGACAAAAATATTTCACATTCTAAAAAGAATTTCATTATATCTGGGGTTCCATGCCAATGGAAAGCTATTAAGAATAGCTATACCTTTGGCAGTCAGACTATACCATCCCTGCTCTCGGTATCTTTCACCAGAAAATGGTTTAACAAAACCAGCTTCTTTCATTTCCTTCATCTGGGTTGGTGTGCCTACCAATAATAGAGAATGGGTAAAATCCCCATTTTGATATTCATGGACACGTCGCCATGCCTCAAGAAAATATTTCGTTTTTTTCTTAGTAAGTTTGTTTGAACTCTTAAACTTTTTTTTGGCTTTAAGAATTTCACATTCTAGTTGTTCCAAATTATCCATGACTATTGATTTTAACAAAGATACAAATAAAAAACAACACCTCCAAACATTGAAGGTGTTGTTTTTAAAGAAAGATTTATTATTCTTTGGTGAATTCATGACACCATTTCGGGCCATCAGGGTGTGCCTTAAAATTTGGATGAACCCATAAAGGATATTTCCCATTTGATTTCCAAATTCCAATAATGCGACTGTCTAAAATAGCCCCGCCGTAATTTGACCTATTATTATGAAGTAATATTGGTTTTTTTGTTTTTCCACTACTACGTCCAACGTAACCGGAAATATCATAGTGGTCACCCCAGCTATTTCCGTTTTCATCACCATATTGAATGATTATCCGTGTTCTGTCTTGTCTTGCTGATTCTAATTTAGTTACAACAATTCCAAGTGTGTTTTCATTATACCTTGTTCCGTTCATTTTGGCAAATTTTTAGTCATTAGGTTAACTCCTTTTGACCTTTCAAAGATACAAAAAAAAATCTTTACCACCAAGCGATAGTAAAGATTTTTTTTTTGTGGACTCAGTAGGGCTTGAACCTACGACCCTCTGATTATGAGTCAGACGCTCTGACCAACTGAGCTATGAGTCCGGTTTACTTGCACAAATATAATATTATTTTTCCATTTGTGCAAGCAATCTGTTTAAATAAATATCTGGATTAATAAGTAAAGTTCCTTTGAATGTGAAAACTTTGTATCCTAAAATGGTATTCCATAAAGTTTTTTATTTGGTCATAAGGTTTATTTCTTTCTGACAATACAAATATACAAATAAAAAATAGTTCTACCAAACTTTGGCAGAACTATTTTTAAGAATTTTTGGTGGAACTATTTTTGTGAATTAATGTATTCTTCCGTCACATTAGACGGTAAATACATCGCGTTTAACAACGTTTCAATGGCCTGATCTGTCTTAGGCAAACACTCAAAGCCTAACCAAACTGTATCTTTATACTCAATAGTGTGGTCTTGCCACACAGTGATTTTTGCTAACATCTCCGCAAGTACCCTGTGAGACAAATGTTTTTTCACATAGAAGCGAAATGAGGTTGTACTTGGCAATTTGATGTATTCTAATGTTTTCATAAAATTTGTTTTTTAGTTTTAACAAAGATATGCAATTAAATTGAATTAACCTAAATTTCCCCAACAATTTCTACATTAGGGTAAATTATTTTTGCTTCAGCCCATTTTTCACTGTCGCTACAATAACCAATAACTTTTTGATTATCAATCAGTCTGGTCATAGTTTCAAACCATTCAACATTACTAAAGGTTGTAGAAAATGTAATATATTCAGCATCTTTGAAATAAAGCTGAATTTCTTCATCTGACTTCATATTAAAACAATTGATAGTTACAATTGTTTTGTCCGGGAATCTATGTGTTAAATACTTAACCCATTTTGATTCAGCTACCAGATCATTTTCACAAATCACTATTTGTCCAGTATTGCTAACTGGAAAATGAGCATCATATTTTTCTTCGGTGATTTGGTTCCCCCTAAGAGTCATATAAGACCCAATAGGACGAATCAACAAAGTACCGTATTTCGCTGCTAGACTTTCATAATCTCGCGTGTGAAGTGCCAGCATCTGAATTCTTTGCCAGCTATCTTGAGTGGCCGGTTCGCTATTAAGCAAATCCGTAACTGACCTCAATCTGATTTCTCCCATTTTAGCTGAAAGATTATCTGGTTCCTTTGTCCCTTGCTCGATCACAAGGAACCAATTTGTGTGTCCAACTACCTTCACATATTTGTTCATAATTCGCTTATTATTTTAACAAATATACAAAAAAAAATAGTTCCACCAAACTTTGGCAGAACTATTTTTAAGATTTTTTTAGTAATACTATTCAAACATTAGTTTACTATTTTTCCCTTTAATGTGATTTACTTCAGCTATCCCCATTTCCTTACAAATTGCAGTTAATTTATCTGCATTTTCTTGACCACCATACATTTCAGGTCTATCCCAAAATCCCGTACCATGCCCATTTCTTGTTAGAAAAAAATTGTTGGCTGTTAAAGAAGTCAAATCATTTCCTTGTACGGTTAACAACGGATGAGCCTTTTCAGTACCAAATTCTTTTATTACCAAAGCTATAAAGGTTAGACAATCCTCCTTAGCAATTTTTTTTGCATCTTTTGTAAACTCATCATTTTCACCAGCATCTACAGTTATCCAAGCTGCTGTTGCCAGATAAGATGATACAAACTCTTTTACATTTAAACCTTCCATAATTATTGGTTTTTTAGTACCTCACAAAGATACAAATAAAAAACAACACCTCCAAACATTGAAGATGTTGTTTTTAAAGAAAGATTTATTATGATTTAATTTAACAATGTATCAAATAAGTTTTTCTCTTCTTGGCTTATTGTAGTAACACCTTCCAAAAACTTTGTACGGTGTCCTAATACAGTTGGAAGACCAAACGTATAATCCTCCGTTGTAACATAACTTTTAGCTGATTTGCTAAACCAACCAATATCTTCATTATGTCCATTGTGAAATATACGATCAAGATTTGCAAAGTACAAAGCACATTTCACCACTTTAGGTGAAAGATTTGTATCATTGTACTCATTATCAATTTTTTCAAACATTCTCATAATCTTTGTAAGGTTCTTTCTGAAAATGTTTTTTTCCTCACAAAAACTCTTAAATTGTTCAAAATCTGATTGGTGTAGATTGTAACCAAATTGCAAGATAATGTTTTCAATCAGATCAATATAAATCATAAAGTCTGAATAACAAACATCTTGGTTTATAGCCAATCTATTGGAATTTCTGAAAGGGTGTCCAATATAATCAATTGCGTTGATTTTTCTTACTGTATTGGCTATCCCTAACGTATCACCAACAGTACACAAAATCCCCCCCCTAATATCAGAATTGTGGGCTTGAACTTTTTGTCCAAAGGTAGTAAATTTACCCCCTTTGATGATACGCAAAGTTTCTAAGGTTTTTTTAGCTGCCTTAATAGCATCGTTTGTAGGTGCATCTATTAAAGTTGCAGTTTCCATGTCAACTCCATAACGCAAAAACAACATATAAATGTCAGTTAATGGCGTTAATAAAATTTCAGCCGTTGGCATCACTGGACGACTAGAAAAATTTTGTTCCTCTGACTTATCCAGAAAAATGTCACCGTGGCAAGTTCTACCAATGCGTCCAAACCATTGCTTCATTTCAGCTTGTGAAAGTTGATAACTCATAAGCTTACTTTGGCCGTTGGCTGTTTCCATTCTGTTGCCAATACCGTCAAAGTAAGCCACGTTTAGACCTTCTACCGTTACCCCTGATTGTAAAACGTTGGTTGCAACGTAAATACACGGTTCTGCATATTTTAACGCAAAATCTATGTCTTCTTGTTCAACTTCTCCATGAATAGGAAATACTTTTAGTGCCCGGTTGTATCTTGCTATATCTTTAATCATATTGTTAATATCGCCTTTGCCAGCAACACCAATTAAGCCACGGCCACCCGTTTCATACACTTTATTAACAACTTCCATAACTGGATTATCAGTGTATGAAATTTTGTTTTGAAATGGTCTTTCGGAATCAGGAACATTAAGTGTCCCAACCTTGAAATCATTCCTGAAATATGAAACATATCTTTCCATGTCTACCGTTGCAGACAACAAAACAACTTTGATTCCTTTTTCAGCTATATATTGCTTTACAAGATGTAAAGTTAAGGTAGTGAGGGCACCTTGTTCGTGGATTTCGTCTATGCAAAGGATTTGGCCTTTTTCCATCGTTTTAATGATGTTACGACCAACAAAACTGCCTTCTGTACAATACACAACTTTTGTACCTCTTATGTCACCACGACCAGTCATAAGACCTACATCGTTTTGACCATCAAAGACCAATTTTTTTGCACCTCTTGATGCTTCACGTGCCATCACAACACGTGGCATGGTGCAATATACGGTTTTATTGCTGATTTTGTGCGCCAACTGTGGCACACGCATTGTTTTACCACTACCAGTAGACGTACTGATAATAGTAATCTCATTATTAGAAATCAAACTTGTTATTGTTTCCGAATAAAAATCTATCTTGAACATGGCAGTTCTAGTTTGGTTAATTAATAAGTCAAAGATAAGCTTTTCCAAGGAATAAACAAAGAATTAACAAAATTATTTTCATTTTATTTTTACCTCCTAAAAATAAAGAAACCACTGTTAAATTAATAACAGTGGTTTCTTTATGAGTTTTTTTTTTTAGCGGGTCAACCCGCGCGTTTCTATTTCTGCTTTTTTTATTCTTCAAAAATTCCATTTAAAAAGGAAAAAGGACTTTCATTTTCTCTCTCTTCATTGTTGGGTTCAGTAATGGTTGGTGCATTCCAAGACGTTCCATTATAGGAGTAGCCCCTTGTTTCCAAGGAATCATCACCCCCATAGGGATCATTTTCCTGAATTTGTTCTACCAATACACTCTCATGTATCAATAGATTATAAGTGGTTGAACCACCACCACGGCCACCACGTTGATCTTTCCTTTCAATGATAACCTTTTCGGGAATTTCAGTGCCTGTAAATACAACCCCATCGACAAGTAATATTGATCTACCACAACGGTTGTTAATGTGATAATCTTCAAAAACATAGGAATTAAAAGATACTCCCTGTTCTTGTTCGATTGCATACAAACTGTCCAACTTTTCTTGTAAGGCAACATACCTTTTCCATGTTCCGAAAAAATGTTGTTTTACAAACATTTCCGAGAAATAAGGTTGTACCTCTTTTATACCGAGTTCAGACATAATATTTTTAAGGGTTGTCACATCTTCTACAAATGTGCCACTGTCCCAGCCTTGAGTTATTTTCACACATTTAACTCCTGCTGCCAAACTAATGGTGTAATCAGTAGATGACCATTTTCCGTTTCTAGTATGGGATGTACCTATTACGACACACATTGCGTCAATACTTTTCCCATCAAAAACTTCTACCCAATTTTGGGTGAAAATAAGAAGCCGACTACTTCTTGACCGTGATTGTATCCCATCATTATAATTGATGTTGCTCAATTCAACATCTTTGAAATACGAAAGTGTAGGTCGTTCAGGCATGGTTTTCAAGATAAAAGACCAACCATTACCTGAAATTTTAACATTGAAGTAGGTTTCCAGTTCAATAGAGAAATCTTCTTTTGAACCTTCCCCCACTTTAAAAGCAGGTTGTTCATCATCACCCCAATAATTTTTTGAGGTGCAAACAATTTGATGGTTTACACCATCAACATCTATCTCTAAGATAGCAGCACTTGTTTCAGTGCGGGGTGTAAATTTTACAATATAAATCTCTCGCATGGTAAAGTTCTTTTGTTGTTAATTAATAAGTCAAAGATAAGCCTTTCTAATGAAATAAACAAGAATTAACAAATTTATTTTCATTTTATTTTTACCACACAAAAACAAAACCCACCCTGTTAAATTAACAACGGGGTGGGTTTTATGAGGTAGATATTTTATCTAAAACCGATAGTTGGCAGTTTTTTCAATCCGTTGGTCAATCCGACGGACTAAATCTTCAAAATATATGTCTTCATCTGTATCAACTATATTTCCATGTGTAGTGGTATAGTAAACGTTGTAAAGATCGCCAGCATTTAGGGCGATATAAACGTGTCCTGTAAATAACTGCCCTGTAACATTAAACCGTAGGAACCTATGTTCATTGTAATTGCGAAAATTATTTGCACCCCAACACCAAAAAATGGTTTTTGTGCTAGGATGTTGTAACAAATCTAAAGTTTCTTGTAAAGAAAATTGACGTAGATTTTTTGCCAATTCTTCCAAGTTGATTTTTACTTTTTCACCTGACATCATTGTTAGATTTTTAGTCATAGGGTTAATTCCTTTCTGACCTTACAAAGATAAGCATTCTCCCTTTAAAACTCTATTTATTATCTTTGTTTTTAATTAAAATTTTCTATATCTGCAAAATAAGATTCATCACTATAAAACTCAAACTCTGTTTTAATGTCTAAGAACCATTTTTTTACAGTCAATGAGGATTTTGTAATGGTTTGAAAAACAAAACCCATTGGCTCAAAATTATCTACAATAACATAAATGTTATTAATAGAAAAAACGTTTACAGTATAAAACTGGGAAGTTGCCACCAAAACTATTTCTATATCAAATTCCTCCTCTAGAAATTTTCCCGTGATGTCGTAGAAAAAACACCCAATAACTTTCATAATTGAGTGTTTTTTCTTAAAGTTTTCAGCTATTTTTTTTTGATCCTCAGTCAAATTTTTCATTGTCCAGTTGTTTTAGTCATAAGGCTAATTGCTTTCTTATTTTAACAAAGATACAAATAAAAAATAACACCTCCAAACATTGAAGATGTTATTTTTTATTTATGATAAACTTAAACGAATATTAGTGTCCATTTAGTGTTTAAACTTACCATAAATCCCTGACCAGATGTGGGTTCAGTTGAAACCCAATGACTTTCTTTATTTGTCACCTGAAACAGGTTATTCAATTGAGTGGGATTTGCCCCATTTACAATCACTACTGCTCTTTCTGGTAATTGGCCGTATGTTTCATAAACACTGTCTATTGTTCCTAGATATTGATCTCCTGAACAAGCAACAGGATTAACAGACATGATTATATCCGTTGCCCGGTCATTTTTGACAGCAAACCGAAAAAATGGAAAAATCTGTTCGAAGTGCCATGAATACCCTCTAAGCTGCCAAAATAGGCTCTTATCAAAATATTTTTCTACCTCTTCAAAGGATGGGGGATTTTCCCAAACCTCAACTTTTTCGGTAAAAGCTTCCCACAATTTTTTTGGGGTTTTCCACTCCTCAAAGGTAGTGGTGAACGATTCACCCATAGGGCGATCTCGAACAAATTCCCCGTTGTGTGGAATTCCCCATTCGTCTAAATCTTTTTTGTTTTCATCATTATAATACTCTGTATTATAAAAATGATCCCATTTTGCCTTTAATTTTTCTTCCAACTCTTTTACCCCGTGAAAAGTACTTTTGGGGTTGAAAAAAATCCTATCGCTTACTAAATATTTCATAATCTTGTGTTTTTTGATGATGGTACAAAGATAAGTTATTTTGTCCAAATAACCTAACATTCAATGAAAATAACTTTACCTTTTTCCAAAAGGGTTTCCAACCAACATTCCCCCTCATATTTGGGGAACCAAAACCCACGCTCGTAGTCAATGTCTTTTCCATCTTCTGAAAGAACGACACCGTACCCAATAACGGGGGCACCAGTCATTCCAAGGTGATCACTAAGATCAGACCACCCATTACCAAGATAACCAGATAAATCCAGTATATCATTAACGGTAACCACGGGGTCACCGTTAAGTAAATCTTGCAGGTCTTGCTCGGAACCTTTGTCCAAGGTGATTAAAAGGTGGTCAAAACCCATGACTAAAGTTATCATAATATTTTTCTTTTGATGATGATACAAAGATAGGCTTTTCTGTTGAAAAATCCTAATTTTATGTGGGCATAACTAAATTTGTAAATGCGCCCTTTTCATAATAATACATTACCCCATCGGGAGCAATGTATTGGATTCTAAATTTTTCGCTTTTTATCTTTAAAAAAATATTTTTGTTATGGTTAATAACACAATTATCTATTTTACATTTTTCTTCGTATCTACCGTCGAAAAATGTGACACCACTCCAAATGGAGTTTATTTGTTCCATTTGAGTTTTAATAGCTAAATCTATTACTTGATCAATTGTCAAATATTCCATAATATTTTTCTTTTGATTGGTTATTAATTATACACAAATATAGAACTTTTGAACTTAACAACCTAATTTTCCACAAAAAAAGATCATTTATTTTTAATATTTTTTTCAAACAAAAAAGGTACAAGTTTTAGAAAACCAAACAAATATTTTTGTTTTTGACTACCGGGCAGGGTTGGATTAATCTTACGGTCTGCTTCGCCCCGGCTGCTGACATAAAGGTACAACAAAAAAATAACCCCACCAAATTATGATAGGGTTATTTTTAAAAAGACTTACTTTCACAAAAAGGTTTGTAAGTTTTGGAACTTACCTAACTTTTTGCTACTAATAAGGTTTTGGTTTTCTCTGTACCAGACATCATTTAGTGCTTACAACAGCCACTAACAGCATTATCCTTTCACATACTTTGAATGATTTCAAAGTTGGGAAGAAAGACATTCCCTGAATCGCAAGTATGCAATCCATTTTCGTTGGTGAATTGGGTGGAATCGAACCACTATCTTTTATTTCCCTTTTTAGTCTTGTACTTCGACATTAGGAAATAAACGCATTACGCAAATGCTACCGCCTCATTTTTTGTTCCTTTGAACAATGTAAAGATAAGAACTTAAAATGACAATTCCAAATAAATGATGATCTTATTTTAAGATAAATAATCTTAATCTTCGTCTGGTAGGGTTATTTTCCACGAAAAATAGTCATGTACAATTCTTTTTTCTCCATACATTGTAACCATGTACTGTTCCATCCAATCAGGATAGTACATGGTCTGAGGTGTATAACAGTCTAGCCCTTCAATGACTATCAGGTCGTTATCTTCAATGGTTTCGCTTGATATACCATGCCAAGTTACTTTATCAGTTGGCAAGAAAATGTTTTTGATATAAAAGTGATTACCGGAATAGGTAATGACTTTTATATCATTATTTTCTCGGCGGTATTCAACTATATTAGCTGCGTTGTTTAAAACAACTGGTTTTCTTCCGTTACGGAAGAAAACACATCCTTGCATTTCGGTAGCCATAATCGTCTTTTTTTGGGGGCTATTAACCCTTTGATTATTTATAATACTCAAAGATATGAAAAATAATCCTTACCACCTAATATGATAAGGATTATTTTTCATATTTTTACAATTCTGTCTTTAGTGACTGGGAACCAATAACAATCCCACAAAACTAAAAAACAGTTTTGATTATGATAATAATCAAAACCCGTAATTTTGCTCTTCAATATAAAATCATTATTGTATCCCGATGTAAAGTGAATGACATCACCCACACGATACCCGTCAATTTCAGTGACGGTTTTATCACTCTCCTCAATGAACTTTAAAAATTTGGGTAACTCTTCAATATAGGCGTTTTTTTCTAACATATCAAAAATAGGAAAGTCCACCTTTGAAAATTCAACGGCTGACCCTAAAATTTCAGGGTTCAAAGAGATGACTTTATCTTTATGTTCTTTTAGTTCCTCCTCTGTGAGGAACTTAGCCGCATTTCCTATGTTATCTACCAGAAACTTTTGTCCAAAATATTGGATTCTTCCGTTTCCGGTGTATTGGACAAAATTCATTACTTGTGTTCCAATCCGATCCATAATATTTTTCTTTTTTATGATACTCAAAGATAGGCAAAAAAAATAACCCCACCAAATTATGATAGGGTTATTTTTAAATAAATTTGCGCTGGATTAATGCTTCTCATTTTCTCCATCACAAAATTCGTCGGCTTCCTCCCACGTATCAAACGTGCCGGAAACCGAAACCCCGTTAACTCTTTTTTCCTCTTTAAGATCGCATTGGGGAATGCAATATGAGGAAGTTCCGTCAAAAACCACAAGAATTTTGTTCATAGTATTTTTCTTTTTGATGATACTCAAAGATAATTCTTTTCACTGACAAAACCTAATATTATCAATAAAAAGAATTATTTAAATCGCCCTCCTATCATATCGTCGCACTGGGTAAACAAAATTAATTGTGACCAATATTGACCACACAAACGACTATATCTCATTAAACCGTTATGGCTCATGCCAGCAAAGTTTTTTGCTACCATGTGATACCTTACAATTCCTTCAACGGTGCGCCAGTCTGCCCCATTTGTCCAACACCAATGTTTGATGTCATCTTGTTCTAAAATCCAGTCTGCCGCTTGTGTGGCGTGTTCAGGATTAGACCAATAAAACTCACCATTGGTGTCTTTTTTCATGCTGCCACTAACAGGCTTAAACAAGTCATGGATTTTAGCGGCCATAACTAAATTTTGGTTGCCTGTTTTGATAGCGTTACGGGTAACAATATCTATATGAACGTTTAAATAACGTTCAGGGTGAAAGTCAGGACGTTCCAAACTACCGATGCAGTTATCCCACAATTCTAAGTAAATTTTTGGAGTGTCCATTTATTTGCTTTTTAGTAATGAAGAATTAATCCAAGATTTCCCCAATAAAATCGGGTTAACTCCCTTTGACCTCTCAAAGATACAACAAAAAACCCTTACAACCAAATGATTATAAGGGTTTTTTGAAATTTATTTTTCGTTTTTTAACCCTCATAATGTAGGGCCAATTCCAACAGGTCTTGTTTTTTAAACATTTGTCGGGTTCTACCCTTTAAAGACTGATAAGCAATTTTTTTGCTTATCGTAAGTGGCTTGCCGCCACCCTTGCGCTTTTTGTTGTGGCAAGTACAAAGTGCCTTGCCGATAGGACTGCGAGGATCATCGCAGATGCCAGTTTTTTTCTGGCTTCCAAATATTCCATAAGGTGTCATAAACTTTTATTTTTTAGTACGATGTAAAGATAATAAATATATTTGAAACCAACAAATTTATTTTTAATTTAGTTTAATTTTTTTTTACTTTACAACGGTAATGAAAATATTTGAAAGTTGATATTATACCATTTTCCCCATGAGCCATTTTAAGCACATCTTAGCCACTTTGTTTATATCTAAGATAGATGGTATAATCTAGTAAATAAATGGCTCTAAAAGAGTTAAAAACATCGTTTTTAGAATTAAAAATATAGGTATATTTTTTATGAAAAAAATAGGAAAAACGAATATTATGTTATATCTTTACACTAGCAGCCGGAGGGAAGACCGTGCCTTTAGTCCGCTTTGCTCCGAAAGGACGCAAGCGTAAGATTAATCCAACCCTGCTCGGTGGCCAGATTTGTTTGTTTATGTTTTAAAGTTTTAATTTTAAAACATAATTTTTAAACAAAAAAAAATGCCAGCTATTTTTAGTTAGCTGACATTTTTTTTTGTTTGGTGTCCAACTTTTAATACCTACAAAGCAGCACAAAAACTAAATGCTTCTTTGTTCATGCTTGCGCGTTCCCCAAAGATAGGAAAATCTTTTTCGTTACAGCTACCCGTTTTCAGAAAATTATGGGTTGTGTAATGAGTTACAGCATTGTACAACCCGAAAGCATTCATACCAAGTTGTCCAACTTCTTGTATTACGCTTTGATCAAAGCGTAACATTTTGTTTTTCATTGTAGTGGTTGGTTCTGAATCTTGAAAATCACCAAACCAATTGATTTTAAACTGTTCAATAATTGCGCTATCAATTTTCACATTTGCAAAAGTTGAAATAGTGTCCAACTCTTCCGCAATGGAAGCTTCAACATTCATTATCTGAAATTTTAAAGCTTCAATTTGGTTATTCATGTTTGAATTATGAAAGATTTTAAGCCGTGTCATAGTTGAGGCAAACATATTGTTGCACCGATGTAATTTGTGGTTTTCACCCACTTCTATGCAGCCTGTACCGTCGTGGCTGTTCATTAATATCAAATGGCTTTCAATTGGAAAGCCTGCAATTTCAAAGTTTTGATCTGGTCTTTCAAACGCAACCAAAACTTTTTTACCACCTTTTGAAGTGGTGTAATGGCTAATTTTAATGCCTTTTTCATCAGCAATTAGTTCAGCCAAACTAACAAAATCAAGATTAGAAAATATTTGATATTGCCCCGTCATTTTAGACGAGATTAGTCCACCTGTTTGGCTATTAATAAAAGCCCGTGTCCCTGCTTCTTTATTTTTCCCCGTTAGTGGGCAATTGTAAAACAAAGGGCTTTCTAATACTTCCCAATCTAAAGATGGGGTGTGTGGGTTAATTTTCGCAGTACTCATAATTCTTAAAACTTTGTTAGGGCTGTTAGCCCTTGGTTACTTAATAATACAAATATACGTCCTTTCTAATTAATAACCTAGCTTTTTACAAATTATTTTCATTTAATTTTAATATTTGTTTCAAACAAAAGTGGTATAAGTTTTAGAAAAACAAACAAATATTTTGGTTTTTGAGTACCGCGCAGGGGTGGATTAATCTTACGCTTGCGTCCTTTCGGAGCAAAGCGGACTAAAGGCACGGTCTTCGCTCCGGCTGCTGACATAAAGGTACAAAAAAAAACCCTTACAACCAAGTGATTGTAAGGGTTTTTTTGATTTAAAAGCAATTATTTTTACCAGTTAAAGGTGTTTCCACCTATTGACAAAGATAGTATATTTTCAAGCTTAACTAAACGCCATTGAATGACATTTTGTACGTCTTGCTTTTCGCTTTCCGTTACCTTTGGGGTAAATTCTTTTATAAGCGTTATCTGCTCTTCTGTTGCAGGTAACCCGTTTACAAAATACTGGAATGATAGACTTTTAAGAGGACTATAAACAAAATATTTTTGTCCGTTACCAATGTGCCGGGCTAGTCTACCGTTTGGGCTATTGTGGTAATATTCGCCTATACCACCCCATAGCGATTCGCTAATAAAATTAGCTGTTTTATGTTCCCGTTCCCGTTGATTATTAACCCGATTTTCGTATGAAATATTTACCAAAATACTATATTTGGCAATATAGGTAACTTTTTCATTTACCAATGGATTGCCCCTTTTTAGCAATTTGCAGACGCTTTTCAGCGTCACGCTAGCAAAACTAGCGTTATTTTTTTGTGAGATAATGAAATTTTCTATTTCGGTAGTGGTAGTGGTACTGGTAGTCATTTTCTCTATTTTTTAGTCATTAGGTTAACTCCTTTTGACCTCATAAAGATAAGCCAATATTAAATATAAACCTATTTTTTCACTGAAAAAGATCATTTATATTTAATATTTCTTTCAAACAAAAGAGGTACAAGTTTTAGAAAAACAAACAAATATTTTTGTTTTTGACTACCGCGCAGGGGTGGATTAATCTTACGGTCTGCTTCGCTCCGGCTGCTGACATAAAGGTACAATAAAAAAATAAGACCATCAAATAATTGATGATCTTATTTTAAGATTATAGAAGAAAATTATTCCTGTTCGAAATAATTTTTTTCTATAAAATCCATACCCTCAAAATCTCCAAAATCTTGGAGTAACGACCAGACACAATCAGGATCGCCTAATTCAATTAACATCTGGATTTCTTCTTTGGTTAATTTTTCACCGTACATAAAACTTAATTTTTGGTTATTTAATAAGACAAATATACAACCTTTAAACTATAAAACCTAATTAATAGAAAATTATTTTTAATCTTTTTTTTCATGAAAAAATTAGGTTGGTATTTATTTATTATTTATTATTTATCTTTGTATTGCCAAAAATAAATAAGTGTATGTTTAAGATACATTTTTTTGATCCATCCACAGACACCAAACTTAAAAAAAGTGAGGTATTAAAATATACCAATTATTTCATAATTGGTGAGTTAAAGCAGTTTTTTGATAAATATCATTTTTATGATATGTGTGGGTGGAATAGGAAAAATGTTTATATGTTTGGCGTTCCCAGAGAGGATGATAGTATAGTGGTGAAAATTAAAAACATATCACTAACTGAAATAAACTTGTATATTTGGTTTGATGAAATACATAATAAAAATAAATGAAAATAAATTTTAAAAAGCTTGGTTATTAATTAAAATAGCATATCTTTGTATTGTCGAAAGGGAGTTACCCCAACGACTAAAAAATAAAGAAAATGGAAATTTTAGAGTTTTACAACGGAGAAATTTGGAAAAAGTTCTACTTGGCATCTTTTTGTATGCCAAGTGGAGATTGTTTCACGTTTCTCCAAAACGTGGAAGACCACTCCGAGACCTACACCATAAAAACCACTTACACCGTCGAATACAAGCGACGGCTGAACATGGCACCCGTAAGGGTATCAGGTCAATTTTACGAAATTGATCTGGATTAAAAAAAATCTTTGTAAAGGTAAGGATATAACAAATTTTATCCTTACCTTTACATTATCATAAAAACGGGGGTTAAATCCTCCACAAAATTTAAGATCATGATTAAGAGAAAATATACAGTAACGGAAACAGGCATGGCGACCTGTTCATGCGGATTCGCCGATTGCGGCGATCCTAATGAAGGTGGGATGGGGTTCGCCACTGTCATCGACGAGCAAGGGAAAACATTTATGCATCCATTTATGGATGACAAATATTCCAGTCCTTACAAGAAAGGTCAAGTATTGGAACTTAATGAAGAAGATATTTTTGAAGAAGATTAAAAAAAAGGGATGGTTAACCCTAACGTTTTTAGATGGCTTGATTTTTTTTTTCAATCCGCGTGAACGGTGAAGGTTATTTAAGTTAGTTTTGGTAGAAGTACTTTGGTAATGGCTACTAAACAAACATCCCTCTTTTTTATTTTTTTTCGGTAAAGGTTAGGAATTGTCATTTTAAGTTCTTATCTTTACATTGTTCAAAGGAACAAAAAATGGGGCGGTAGCATTTGCGTAATGCGTTTATTTTCTAATGTCGAAGTACAAGACTAAAAAGGGAAATAAAAGATAGTGGTTCGATTCCACCCAATCTACAAAAAATAAAATCTTTTTTTTTTTGTAAAGCGTAGGATTATAACTTAAAAAGTCTTACCTTTACATTATCATAAAAAAGGGGGTTAAATCCTCCACAAAATTTAAGATCATGATTAAGACCACAGGTTTTTTCTTTGCAGGAAAAGTTTACTCAAATAAAGGTCTGCGTTCAGCCGCCCAAAAACGCGCTGCCGCCCAAATCATAGCTGGGTATACCCCTAACTTCAAAATAAAGAGTGATCGGGAGGCTTCCCAAGATGCTGAAACTTACTGCATTAAGGCAGTAAAGCGGCTGGGAGTTGGTGGCGTGGGCAAATGGATGGGTTGGGCCATCTTAAAGTGCTATGAAGCAGCTGCCCCCATTGCCGCTGAAAATGCTGCCGCTGCTGCTGCCGTCGCTGCTGCTGCTGAAAAGCAAGCACAAGCAAAAAAGGTGCTGGAAGCAAAAAAACAACTACAGTGGGAAAAAGAACGGCAAAAAAACCTGCGAAATGCCAAAATGCTGGCAGGTAGTTGGAAAAAATAAATTTTGTTTATCAAGACCCGTTCCCCTACTGTTAGCGGAACGGGTTTAAATATCTTAATATGAAAAATGTTATTTTCTTTTTTATTGCTTTTTTTGTTTGTTCTTTGGTTGTTGCACAAACAACCGTATTGGAACAAACCGTAAATGATGGGGGTTATTCCATCGAATATACTTTTATTGTCGTAAATGGAAAATGCAGTACCATTTACGTCAAATATACCAAAAACGGGTTGGTCACTCAACGGTATGGCTACCACCCCGAAAATTTGGTTTTGGTATCAGGTGCGTCAGATTTGATTATATTGAAAAATCAATATAATCAAATTACCTTTTACATCGTAGAAGGAATACCATTTGATGATAACGACAAAGAGGTTACCCTCTATTGCTGGACAAAAATTCAGTAGGGTTTTTTTTCACTTAGATACAAAATAAATCCTTACTATCTTTGATGGTAAGGATTTATGTCTTATATTTGTTATCTAATAAAAAAGATAAGATATGTATATATATTTTTCACCTGAAGATAAAAACCCTGATTATATTGTATTTAAAAATTTAGGTGGTTTTTTAAATACTTGTCTTTTAACAGATAAATTAAGTCAGACTTTTATTTGTTTTGATACCATTGAAGTCGAAGAAAAACATCAAGGTAAAGGTTATGCCAATGATCTTATAAAGCAAGCATTGGCATATTGGGGTGAAAAGCCTGAAAAAATTTATATGTCTGCTTGGAGTGATGAAGCAAGATACTTGCAAAAAAAATATAAACTATCTGAAAATATAAGACCTATTTTCATATAAAGATTAGGTTATTATGTAAAAAGGTTGTATCTTTGTATTGTCGAAAGGGAGTTACCCCAACGACTAAAAAATAGAGAATATGAAAGATAAGTTAATTGCCCGGATAGAAAAAGCATCAAACAGCGAAGAGCTGTTTGATGCCATATATGACATCCCAAAACAAGCGAACGGGGAAAAGACTTCCCTCTATCAGATATTAAATCATGCCTTTTGGTATGATGATCTGAAAGGGGTAGAACAGAAAAGAGCATATATGCTCAGGATTATTAATGAGTGCCCACACCTTTTTTATGTTTTCTATTAAATAAATTAGGTTTTTTGGTTCTTTTCCGTTATCTTTACATTATCATAAAAAACGGGCGCATTTTGTAAGTCGCCCACAAAAAATTAAAATATATGTTTAGATTAACAATACAAAGCAAAGATAACGGTTTAACTTCTTCTGTGCATTCTTCAAAGGGTGAGGCTCTTACCGCACTCTATGAGCAGCAGGTAATTGAAGGAGAGACTGATAATGCAGTCTACGATTGGTGGATCGTAGACGAATCCCCAACAGAACAGGAACAACTTTCAGCTCATGCTGAAAGTTTGGGGCAAGAACTGGCGACCTTTTTAGGTCAGTAGCCAAAGGGTACTCCCCCCCATCCGTATCCCCTTATAGGGGGGTGGGGGTGGGGATACCCCCTATATAGGCGGGTGACTATAAGCAAAAAAAAAAAAATTTTTTTTTATATGACGTAGAATTAAAAAAAAAGCCTTATCTTTACATATTATAAAAGCAGGGTTAATAGCCCACAAAACAAACTAATATGAATAAAAAAGCTATCTGGGCAAGTGCCCACACTATTACTGAAGAACAAAAAAGTTCACTAGAGGCCGAAGGCTTTGACGTACTATTTCTCCAAGACATAAATTCTAAGCTACTTTCTAAGCTCTCTAACTTAGAATTGGAATCTGATCGGGAGACTCTGGTTCAGAGTTTAGTACGAGAAGCCATGAAAGTAGGCAGCTCAGAGTTTCCAGCCACTATCATTCAGCCAGCAGGTGACCCAGCAATTCAATTCCAATTAGGACGAATTGAAACTAATGCGCCAGTGTGGTATGCATTTACCGAACGAGTTTCAGAAGACATTCCGCAAGAAGATGGAAGTATTAGAAAAGTTAGTGTGTTCAAACACGCCGGATGGGTACAATAAGTTCAAACTATCACAAATAATAATATGGAAGAGTCACAAAAAATGATAGATATACAACAGGTTGAAACTGAAAATCAACGCCAAGACTTAAATTATATATGCCTAATATTGGTATAAAAAAAGAAGATTTTTGGTTTTCAGAACGTGAGCCACAATATCCGATGCCAATTCCTAATGTTTTAACAGAACAAGAGGCGTTTGATATTTACGCCTTAATAAAAAAAAATTGAGGATAAATGTGAACAAGATACTGGTGGCTATAAAGTTACTACATATCGTGGAAGTACAGTTTCAAGAATTACTGGCCAGCGAATGGGAGGAACTGAGTATATGACCCCTCATTTTATTTTTCCCGGAGATTTTGGTAGACATTATGTTTTGGAGCACAGGGTTAAACCTAGTGATGTTTTTTTAGAATATATTGGTTATTTGGAACTAAAAAACGAATTTGAAAACCTCCTACAGGGATAAAAAACAATTTTATGAAAACAAGAGCAGAAATTGATGCATTAAAAAGAAATTGGTACGACGATCCATGTTGGGATATTTATGATTCTGAAGGATTTGAGGATCATTACAATGAATTGTTTGATTATCAAACTGAATGTGAACGAGAATGGAGAAATAAAACTAATGAACGAAACAAATTGCTTGCTGATCAGTTAGGATTAAGTGTAGCAGATTATTTGCGTTATGAAGATTACAATTATCGTTCAAAAAATGCCAGCGATGATGCAAAGAAATTACTGTTGCATTATTTTAGTATTTGCATAAATTTAGATGATGACATGAGGGGAGAAATTAAGGGTTTAGTTGATTCAATTGTTGATGCTGCTGTAAATAAGGTTAGTGCAGAATTATTGTTACAAAAAAACAAATAACCCATGAAAAACTTTTATGAATTACTAGAAAAGAGAAAAAATTTAACTGCTTCTATCTATGAAGAGGAAGATTTAATTGAGATGAGTAAAACGATGACTGAGGATGAACTAAAAGATATTGATCCCACTTTATTGACTTATTCTAATGGTGAGAGATTAGGAGACATTAGTGAAAAAATAGATGCTGTATTATTTTTATTAAATCAAACTTATTAAACAGTAAAATATGGACATTAACATAATTTTCAACATATTTTTAGGAATTTTTGTCGTAGCTACTATATTTCTTATAGTGATATTATACCGTGCTATTAATTTAGATAGTTTGGCTAAGATTGAATTAAAGGAAGAGCGATTAGAAAATATTAATAAATACAATACTCTAGTAGCTGAACAAATCTATCTTTTTGATGAGATTAATTTGTTGAAAAGGGAAAATATTAGATTAAAGGAGTACATTGAAGAGCTAAAAGATAATGGACAAAATTAATATTATGAAAAGACTGACTCATTTTGAACGGATGATTATATCACAGGTAGTCCTGATTTATTTATCAAATTAATAAGTGAAAACTGGCATGATTGGATAACTCAGTTAGAATATCAGAAAATCTGTGAAAAAATAGTTTTACAATCCGGGCAATATTTGAAAGATGTGGTGGATTTGAAAAATAAATAATTACCCCCAATGATATATTTTTTTTGGTTGTATATAACAGTCATATATTTAGTTTTAATAGTAATTGTTTATATTTTTTATAAAATAATAAGATATATGTTTAAAGAAAATGATACTACAATGAAACCTCTTTATTTCCGAGAAGCAACAATAGAGCTTCAAAAACCTGCTAACATGACTGATGAACAGTGCAGCAGTTTATACGTTTATCAAAGTGATAATGATGAATGCATTTCACTTTGGACAATTCCATTTTGGCAACGACTGAAATTTCTGTTTCATGGTAGATTATGGTTAGGAATTGTCAGTGGAAAAAGTCAGCCACCTGTTTGGATTGATATGAATAAAAAGATTTTTAAATAAAAAATGGTTGCAAGTATAAATATTTCTAAAAATGGAAATTAATAAAATTTATCACGGAAATTGTGTTGTAAAATTAAAAGAAATTGAGGTTAACAAAGCTGACTTAATTTATTTTGACCCGCCCTTTTTTACACAGCGCAAACATAGTCTTATGAATAAAGACAATTCTAAAACTTATGAATTTAGTGATAAATACAATTCTATTGATGAGTATTTATCACTTATTGAAAATGTTTTAGAGGAATCAAAAAGAGTATTAAAAAAGACTGGAAGTGTGTTTCTACATTGTGACAAAACGGCATCACATAAAATTAGAGTTATAATGGATAAAGTTTTTGGAAGTGAGAACTTTCAAAGTGAAATTATTTGGTCATACAAAAGATGGTCTAATGCAAAAAAGGGACTTTTAAATGCTCATCAAGTAATTTTCTTTTATTCTAAAACACGGGATTTCAAATTTAATACGCTTTATACTGACTATTCAGCTACAACAAATCTTGACCAAATTTTACAAGATAGAGAGCGTGATCAAAACGGAAAATCGGTATATAAGAAAGATGAAGAAGGAAACATCATTTTAGGAAAAGAAAAGAAAGGAGTTCCACTTTCTGACGTTTGGGAAATTCCTTATTTAAACCCTAAAGCAAAAGAAAGAACTGGCTACCCTACTCAAAAACCCGTATTATTATTAAATCAAATTTTAAATATTGTAACAGAGGAAGGAGATTTGGTTATTGACCCATTTTGTGGAAGCGGAACAACTTGTGTTTCAGCAAAATCATTAAATAGACGATTTATTGGGATTGATATTTCAATGGATGCAGTTGAACTTTCTAATTCAAGATTGGAAAAAATGATAATTTCTCAATCGAATAAATTAATAAAAGGAGTGAATAAATATCAAGTTAAAACAAAAAAAGAACTAGGTATTTTACAAAATATTAATGCATTTCCAGTTCAAAGAAATAGTGGTATTGACGGTTTTTTAAAAGAACATTTTGATGGCTTACCAGTTCCTGTAAAAATTCAAGGAGAAGATGAAACAATTGAGGATGCAATTAAGAAATTAGAAAAGGCATCTAATGGCAAAGACTATAAAATGAAAATCTTAGTTCAAACAAGGCAAACCGGAATAAACAGACCTTTTGGGTTTGAATCCGATGTTACTATAATAAAATCTCTTGAATTACAGATAAAAGAATTAATTAAAAAATTTTAGTTTTAAATAGATAATCCATAAGCTAGTTCTTGAATATAATCCTCTATTTCATTATATTTATCATTGGTTTTAAACCATAGTTTGGTTTGATTTTCTAACGAGTTATATAACGTGACGGGGGGTTTTTTGGTTGATAATAATTTTAATGGTATAGAAGATATATATCCCTTATCTTTTTTAATTTTTACATTAAATATTTCTTTATTCGAATATATCTTTTTAATAATATTAGAAATATTTTCATCAAAGTTACGAAGATAATAATCTCCCAATCCACCTTCTGTATTTGTTTTTGCTGTCATAAGGTATATTGCCATTGTGAGGTCTTTTTCGTTACCGTAGCAACTATAAATTTGTTCATGATCATTAAATGTAATAACATGGAGATAGGCATAAACCAATTTTTCGCTTACTAATTGTTCAAGACCATCGTTTTGTATATTTTTATAATCTTTAAGGGCACTATCAAATACGATAATTGTATTTCCTGTCATATAAAACAACCTATCATTATTTCCACCATAGTATTTTGCCAGAGGATTTGTTTTTTCTTTACTGAACTTGGCAAGTTCTTCCTTATTTTTTGAACTTTTTGGTCTACTGTCTAGGATAGCTTTAACTTTTTCTTTACTGATTTCATTTTTCTTTATAAGGTCTGAATATATACCAGCCGCTAAAAATTTACTTACTACCCAATTATAATATTTCTGTATTTGAATATAACCACTGTCTGTAAATCCACCACTCTTTTTTTGAGGGTATATTGTACGGTAAATCTTTACTAATTCTTCACCAATCCCTAAATTTTTATATTCATTAACTACTGCTATTAAAGCTGCTCCCCATTCATCTTGTGCTGTACCTACAATCTCTTTTGTTTGAAAATCAATGCATCTTATGGATATATCCACTTCTCTTAATCCAGCCTCTTTCATTTCACTTAAAGATAAAGTCCCCACGTATTTTTCCCCTGACCATTTAGCATACTCAAGTTTAATGATTTCTTTATAATATTGAAGAGTTATTTTTCCAACTTGCTGTGTTTTAATTAATTTATTTTTAGATTCTTTGAGTTTACCTAAATCACCTACTTCATAATTATAAGCTGAGGATTCGTGATATTCTCTTTTTTTATTCACATAGTCATAATATTCTTCCCATGTTACAAGAGCTGGATTAAATTTAGGGGTTTGCCCATTAAAAAAATCTGCTGGGCTGTTTGTTGCTTCAAATAAATTTTCATTTATATAAAAAATCATAAAAAATTAAATATTTATTAATAAATAATGGTTTTTTATATAAATGAGGGTATTAATGTAGAAACATCAAAAAAGATTGCAAGATTTGTTTCTGATTTAAAATCTTATCTAAAAAATGCTGCAAAATTAGTTCGAGATAAAAAGGCTGCAAATCTAAAAAAATTCGGTATACTTTATGAGGATAGTGAGCGATCTGATGGTATAGAATCAACTTTATATGTTTATGTTAATTCACCTGAATTAAGATGTTTTAAAAGTGATGTTTTTTATGATAGTTTTATTATAAAGTTTGTTGCTTATAAAAGAGATCATGTTGGTTCTAAAAACCACTATAATCTAAACAGTGAAGACATTACTATAAGAACATCAAATCCTTCATTAATAATTGATCCAGATGAAATTAATTTTATTTGGTCTGAGTTCAATACAACTCTTTATCATGAACTTGCTCATAAACTTGACATGTATATTGACCCCAGTAAGTATTATAGTTACAGTGGGAAGAATACTGACTACTCTAAATATACCAATCAAAGAACTGAATTATTTGCTTTTTACAATGAGATTTTATCAGATTTAATTGTTGTATGTGATAAAGAAATAACATCTTTATTTAAAAATATAGGAGCATCAGATAAAAAAATAGCACAAGCATTAAAGTATGAGATCGGTAGAAATAATAAATTTTGGGATACTTATTTAACAGATAATTTTACCTTAAAAACTTTAAAAAGATTTTTAGATCAGTTTTTATATATTATTGAAACTAAAATGTTGAGAACTGGTTGGAAATTAAATGAAGAAAACCGCAAAGCATTTATTAAGAAAGCAACAAAAGATTATCCTACTTTAAAAAAGGATTTCCAACAGAAGTTGGAACAAAAAATAAGAAGATTAACATGATAATGTTAATGATTTAAGAGAAGCCAAACAAAACAATTTTTAGTTTTTTTTGGAAAAATAAAAATGTTTTGTTATCTTTGAGGAGTTAAAAAAAAAAAAATTTTATGATAATGTTTTTTGAAGAGTACATAAATGAAAGATTTTTAAATCTTGTAAACAGAAAAGAAAAGGAGCAATACTTAGATGAAGTATGGGATATTCTGGAATTAAGTTATTCTTATATTGGTGGGATAAAAGGAAATACTAAAGAAGATATTATTTCTGATAGTGGTCTATGGAAATTAATAAAGAATGAGGGGAAAATCATTGCTGTTTATATATATAAAAAATCTCCCGTTAACGATTATGAAGATAGAAAAGGCATCTTAGTTGGATCAGATGGAAGTAGTTTAGGTAAACTATGGCTAAAAAAAATAATAGATGAAGATATACTTTTTGATAGATCGTGGGGTGAGGTATCAGGTAAATTAGAATTAATGATGCAACGATTGGGGTATAAATTTAATAGTAATGAATATGCTAAAAAATTATTCCCCGATAAAGATATAGAGTTAGACGATGATGGCATTCATAATTATAGAATTATTGGAGGTGAAAGGCTTAAAAAAGTACTGGTGGGTAATTTAGATAAAGTATTAAAAGCACGAGGATTATGATAATGTTTTTCAGTGAAGTATATAAAACGAGTAACTTTGAATATTTGTATGAATCACAAATTGAACAAATTAAGAAAACTGGCCTATCTATTAGTAATAAAATGGAGGGTGGTTTTTTAAATAAGGAACAAGCAGAAGAGTTACAAAAAGAAATAGAATTTAATTATGATAATGAAGGTGGAGTCAAATGGGGCCAAAACTCTAATGATATACGAAAAGCCCTTTTTAATTATGAACACCCATTAGCTGAAAGAGAGATTAATGGTGTTAATTTAAGAATAGCATCTGGGTTAATAGAAGGTAAACCATATTCTGGAAATAGAAGAAAAACTTATTTGTTATATGCTGATGGGAATATCATAGGAAAGTTTTACTCTGTTGATGATATTAAAAAGGTTATAAAACACATAGAGGATAATTTAGTCAACTCAGTATCATATAATACAAAAAAAATAGATGGCCGGACAACTATAAGCGAATATTCTCATACAAGAGGCAATGAACAAAATGACGACTCAAGCAATAAACTATATAATACATTAATGGCATTAAGAAATGATTTAGCGTTATCAGCACAAAGGGTTTATAATGAATGGGAGCAAGATGAAGACGGTTATGATGAGGTTTATGGTGCTGGGGGTATTTGTGACGATATTGCTGATGCTATGTGCGATATTATAAATAATAAAACTGATTACGATTGTTTTCATTTATATAATGAACATGATTGTCATACTTCGATATATGTTTATGATACTACTATTAAACATATATATAATGTTGACATCCCTCCTTATGTTTATGAAAAAGGAACTGGGTATAACTGGAAAAAAATAAATAACGTTTCATTCAATCTTAATCATATTAATATAGATGAAGTTGAATGGGAAATTTATTTGGACGGCGATGGTAATTTAAAAAATGAATGGGATTAAAATTAAAAACTGTACAAATGATAATGTTTATTAATGAAAAAAACTCGTTAAATTCTTTTGTAAGGGTATCTATATCTGATAATCCTATTATATTAAATCATGCCCAATTAAAACAAATATTAAATAGTGCTGCATTAACAAATAATAATATTTATTTAAAGGGTGGTGCAGCTAGGTTAGCGATGTTATTATATCTTTTTAAGGGAAAGAAAACTGATTATTTAAGGGATATTGATTATGCTTATATAGGTGCTTATAAAGACTACAATGAATTATATAAAGAAAAATTTTATGAAGATATAGAGGCTGATATAAATTATGAAGGAGATAACATAGATGGTTACTTTAAGTCAAGAGATAATACATTTAATGAGGTTTTATTAAATAAAGATTTTTTATTTTTCACAAGACGGTCATATAGAGATTATAAAAAAAATGTTTTAAATCTTAAAACTAAAGAGTTGGGAATAAGGGCATCTGCAAGAACAATACTATTTCACATAAGATATGGTTCTAAAATTCCTCCACAGGTAGAGTTTTTTTATGATGAACGGAATACATTTGAATATTTAATTGTATTATTAAAGGCGGTTGAATTAAATCTTGAAGAAGAATATTTTGCTTTTTGTAAAGAATATTTTGAATTACCATTTAAAAATGTTTATGATTGGTTTGGCACCTTATATTATTATAATGATGTGGTAAAAATAAAACAATTTAATCAATCCATGATTGATTTTATAGATAAATTGCCAGACAAAACATTTAATGCTGTACTAAAAAACAATGATGAATTAAATAATTATTTTAATTAGATGAAAATATACATTAATGAAAATATATTAAACACAAGCCCAATCTTTTATCATGGTAGTTCTATTAATTTAAAAATTGGCGATTATATTTTACCTCCTAATACTCAGGGGAATTTAAGTGAAAAGGGTCGAAAGAAAAACTTAGATAAAATATTTTTTACTAAAGATATAAAATCAGCTAAAATTTATGCTGGGAGGGCTTATAATTCTTTGGGGGGTGATGGTAAGTATGTTTATGAGATAGAGCCAATAGGTGAGATTACAACTTTAAATGATCAAAAGGGGACTACTGTTTACAATAGTGATAAAGCTAAAATATTAAAAAAGATGGAGATATGATAATATTTTTAAATGAAAAATACTCAGGTACGATAAAAGCATTTCATGGGTCTGATGTTAAAATAACTAATTTCTCATATGATTATGTGGGGGGTAAAGAGGCCAATGATGAGCATGGAAGTGGGTTTTATTTTTTCACTGATGAAAAATATATGTTTACTTATGGTAAATATGCCCATCAATGTACATTACATTTAAACAATGTAATTGAAAGAGGTGGTAAGCCTAATTTAAAAAACATGACTAAACTGGCCAATGCGCTTCCATCTTCAATAAAAAGAGATGTTGGTGTTGATTGGGATGAAAATTGGAAAGTTGGGTTTAGAGACTTTATACTGTCATCCTACAATAGTGCAGTAGATGAATACGATGGTTATTTAAATATTTGGATAGATGGTTATAGAAATATTCATAATTTATGGGTGGAAAATATGAGTAAAATATTAAATATAGATGCTCACGACACTGGGGAAGGAATCATTGTTGTGTTTAATAAAGATTCTATTAACATAGATAAAATATATAAAAATAAAGAATAAATGATAATATTTTTAAATGAATCAATAAAGGATGCTATTTTTTATCATGGATCAACAGATAGAAAAATGGAGGGAAAAAAAGGCATACATATTGGAACTAAACTAGCTGCAACCCAAGCATTAGAATCTCGTATAGGTATTCCGTCTGAAGGTGAATGGGATGGTAAAAGACTCTATGGGAAAAAATTACTTGCTGGTAAGCTAAGATTAAAAGAATTGGAGAAAATACGAGGTTATTTTTTGATTACTGGTTATAATACTGGACGTAATAGTGATATCCCTGATGATGATTATTATCCTACTGATTGCAAAGAAAGAGCTACTTATTCTGATGGTACTCCAATATCATTTAGTTCAAAGCCAATTATATTTCCTGTAAAAATAATTGGCAACATGACAAATTCGCCACAATATCCTCATAGTGATACTAAGGCAAACGGAATGATGATGAGAAATTTAAGAATGGGGAACGCAAAAAGTGGATATTTCTATAAAAATGATGGAGAAGATGCAGGTTCTATTTCGGCTGTAGTGCCAAATGGCTCATTTCTAGAAGTTTTATAAAAAAAACAAATATGATAATTTTCTTGAATGAAAACGTGAATACAACTTTCCAATAATATAATTGGAAAGTAGGTAATAGTTTAAACTTTACATTAATGGAAGGTGAAACTATTTTAGGTTTTATAAAAATCTCGCCTAATAAGGTTTTAGGCTATCACGTTAACTTAGTTGCGGCAGAAAGCGGATATGGTCTTTACATGTATTTAATAGCCGGAGGAATTATATATAAAAACCCATTAACGTCTGACAGGGCAAGGGGAACAAATAAAAAGGCTAAAAAAGTGATAGAGAAATTATATTTTAATAATAATATACGTAAGGTAGTCATTGATGAAAAAAGTCAAGATTATTTAGTTGGTGAAGAACAGTACATTAATACTTATTATTACATAACTCCCATCTCTTTTATAAAGGAATTAGTGAGTAACATAAATAAAGGTTTATTGAAAATTGAAGAAGTCAAAGAAAAATCCTTAAAATTTTTCGATCAAAAATATCTAGATGTAAAATAAATTTTTAAATAAACTTGCACAAACCAAATATTTAGTTTATATTTGCATCAAATAAATGTAAAAAATATGAACAGATATAAATATATAGCATTAACATTAATTGCAAGTTTTCCTAACTTTCTAAATTATATGTTAAATGGGGGAAACCTTTTTGTATGGGTAGTAATTCCTGCTATATTATTTTATGGTTCGGTTTATTTCATCTTTGAAAAAATGAATAATGACAAGTATTAATTTTTGTTATTGGTTGCAGGGTGCTTTTGAGTTATTTAATCCTGATGAATTGACTGACCATCAAAATGAGGTGATTAACAATCATTGTGAAATGGTTTTAAAATATGATCCTGATTCAGAGTTGACTACTCTTGTTAAATATACTCAAGATATAATATTTTCAGAACATTTTCGACTTGATCTTTTAAAAGAACGCATAAATAATGTTTTTCTACACGAGATTGATCCTTTAATGGGAGATGAAAAAATGCAAAGTGAACTAAGTCATCTTCATAATCCAAATAGTCATCTTAACAGTAATAATCTTAATAGTTACGTTGATGCAAATGGCAGAATAGTTATACCTAAATGTTAAAGAACAATATGAATAAATGTACCGTAAATTGTGAGGGCGCAAATTGTGATTGTGAGCAAACATTAATAAATGCACTCAAGTATGAAGAATTACAGTTTTTACGAAACTGTTCAATTTTTGAAACAACCTTTGAGGTTGAAAATATGCAAATTATTGAAATAAGCACAGGTATGCTGGTAAATGTTGGTTCACATGAATATAACATTACAAGTGATGATGCTTTTGGAGATGATGAATTATTGATGCAAGATTTAAATTCTTCTTTTGAGACTATGTATTTTCTTGCTGACGGTGAATATAGTGCCCTTCTTTATGTTAATTATGTGGAAGATGCTTATCCTGAGGGAAGTGAATGGGATGCTTATTGTGTACTAAAAAATATTATAAAACTATGAGATTAGACAATCCAACATTTTTTGCTTGGTTACTGAGTGAAAAAATTTATGAGGTAATTGCAGTTAGTATGATTTTCTTGGGATTAATTTGTTATGACATTCTTGTTATAGTAAACTCAGGATTAAATTTAGATAAACATTTTTTCATGTTGAATATAACAATATTGTTTGGTGTATGGACATGGAGATATATAAAAATAGATGAATACAAAATAAAAATGTTATGAACAAACTATTGTTGATCTTCTTGTTTTTGCCTTTTACAGTATTTTCTCAATTGAGCTATACCAATGATATTGATTCTCATTATTTTTATGAGAATTTAGATAGTTTATTAGATACTGTACCTGTTATACGTTATGATGGGATTACATTGAATTCTATTATTAGAGAAGAAGTACCTATTATAGATACCGTTTTCGCAGATTATGTTATCTATTTAAACAAACGTGGTAAAATCAAGTATAAAGAAAATCCTCAGGTGGAGCGAACTAAAATCTACACTAAGAGTAGTAATTTTCTTTATGAATATAAAGAAACACTTTTATTTATTAAAAATAAAAGAATATTATTTTTATATTATAAACAAGGAACTAATAATGGAACGACTTATCATTAGGAATCAACTATACATCGCTGGAAAAGGAACTGCATATATAATTTCTCTATCAGAAAATCCTAATTTAACAGAGGTTAATTTAAAAAAACTATTGGGAAAAATTATTGAATCAGAGAAAAATCCGATATGTGATAACATTACGCCTAATAATGAGATTTCAAGAATAGAAAGTAAAAGAAGCTTGCAAACAGGTAAATTATCGGATTTAATATTATTGGTTTGTTCTCCAAATTATGATTTACCAAACTTAAAAACAATGTTGTTATGAAAAATTACGTAAATGACTCAATTGCAATCCAGCTACATAATACTGGAATAATTATTAAATCTCCTTATCACATAGCTATGGATGATTATGATATTGTTTATCAACCCCATTTGATGGATGTTATTATTTATATAAAAGAACATTTTGATCTATGTTTAGATGTTGCTTTATTATCTAATAATTTATATGATTATGCCATCTTATCTACAAAAACATTTTTCATGGGTGAAATCAAGCCTTATTATGTTTCAAGCGTATCGGAGAGAAGTGAACAGTGGTGTGATTCAGCATCAAAGGCTATTGAAGTATGTTTTAAAAATGATTTCTTTTTAAAAGAAGAAGAATAAACAATATATTATGAAAAAAATGAAACTTTTTAGTTATTTTTTATCCTGTAAATATGATAAAGAATTAAATAGATTACTTAAGAAAAAAATAGCCATCGGTATTCAGGGTTATTTAGGTGAAAATGATAATAGTTATCTGACCATCCTTTTTAAGGATCAAACTGTTATTGCCTTTAAAAAGGATGGTTCTAAGGGGCATTGGTTATCAAGCGGAGAATATGGTTCTACGAAGACCAATGAATGGTGGCATGGAATTAGAGGTTCAATTCTTACAAGCTATAAACTTAGAAAATGTTTAAGAAGTATTAAAAAATAATTGATGAAAAAATATATTTTGTACCTAATAATTTGTACTTGAGGGAAATATTACTTATCTTTGTTTCTCAAATTATTAGTTACAAAATATATTTATCATGAATGTTTATATATTAAGAGGAGTAAGTGGTAGTGGTAAATCTACCAAACGTAAAGAACTTTGTAGGGGCAAACAAGTTAATGTTATTTCATATGATGAAATGAGAACAACTTTCTACAAAAATTATTCTTTCTATCCTAAGAATGAGGCAATATTACAATCAATTGCTTTACAAGCTTTTGAGCGTTTTCTTACTATGCCGGAGGATGTCATTATTGACAATACAAATTTAAATCCACATCACGTAAAGCTATTTATTGATTTAATAAAAGAGTATCAACAAACAAGGGATATAAAACTTAAATGGATTGATTTAACAAACATCCCATTAAAAACATTGTTAGCAAATAACAAAACAAAGTCTATTCCGGTTGATGAGAATATTATAAAAGATCAATTTAGTAAACTATCTAAATATTCTAATTTTTACGATGAGCTTGAAAAAGTAGATTATAAAATTTTTAATGATAGTACTAAAAAAGATAAGTGTGCAATTTTTGATCTTGATGGAACACTAGCTATTGCAAAAACAAGATCATATAGAGATCAGGTGGGAGCCATAGATGACGTTTTAAGCGATTATGTTTACAAGTTGTATAAATCGTACCCTGACTATATTATAATCTGCACAGCACGTCCAGAAACCATGATGGAGGAAACTTTAGCTTGGCTTGAACTACATGAAATTGCTTATGATGAAATATTATTTAGAGAAAAAGATGATACTAGAAGTGACCACATAGTTAAGCAAAATATGTGGGAAATTATTGCTCGGTACTATTATATAGACTTTATAGTGGATGATAGATTGTCAGTTACTAATCATGCTCGTAAATTAGGTTTAAATGTACTTTCAGTTAACAATAGATATTATTAATTATGAAATATCAAAGAACATATCATTTACCCTTTTCTAATGTTGAAGATGATTCTAAATTTGGAAACTATCTTTTTTTAGATGGAAAAGAAATTGTTATTACTGAAAAAATGGATGGGGAAAATACTGGTATAACCAATAGGTTGGTTCATGCTAGGTCATTAGATTCCAACAATCATCCATCTAGGAATTGGGTTAAAGGGTTTGCATCAAATTTTCAATATCTTATGAAAGATGATGAAAAAATATTTGGTGAAAACTTATATGCAGCACATTCTATAAAATATGAGAATTTATTAAGTTATTTTTATGGTTTCGCTTTGTATAAAGGCGATATATGTAGTTCATGGGATGATACTGTAAAATATTTTGTAGAAAAAAATATTATATCTGTTCCTGTGCTATATAGGGGTATTTTTAATAATGATATAATAGAGGGAATTTTTAATAGTCTGGATTTAAAAACTACAGAAGGAATTGTTATAAGAAATGCTGACAGTTTTCATTATAATGATTTTGAATATAATATTTTTAAGGCAGTAAGGGAAAATCATGTTGTTACTGATCAGCACTGGACAACTAATTGGGGGAAAAATAAATTATTGGAAAAGGAAATACAATGATAAAAGTTGTTAACAAATATAAACATACTGTCACCGATAATGATTTTTATATCGGAAGAGGATCACCTTTAGGTAATCCGTATAGTTCTGTGAAAGATAAAAAAACTTTGGCTCAATTCACTTGTGATAGTAGAGAAGAATCAATAGAAAAATATAGAGAATATCTGGTAACTTCTTTGTTAGATGATAATATAGCAATTAGAAACGAACTAAATAAAATATATCGAGCATCAATGAAAGGTGATGTTTATCTAGTTTGTTTTTGTTCTCCTAAACCTTGCCACGGCGATGTAATAAAAAATATTATTGAAGAGAAAAAGAAAGAATTAAACATACCTCTTTAAATATTAACGATAAAATAAAGTAATATCTTTAATTAAAAATTTGTTTTTAACAAATATTAATTGTATTTTTGTTGTATTAATAATTAACTTTTAAAATTTAAAAAACTATGCAAGAAACTAAAAACTTTAATGAAGTAATAAACTATTTAGATGAAAATTTAAATAGTTATTATTTTGGTGGTACTATTTCGTTGTATCTTTATGGAATAGTCAATAGAAAACCCAAAGATATAGATGTGATTTTGACAAGTGATGTATTTAATCTAATTAAACCTAAATTGGAACGAGAAGATGTTACAACAAATAAATTTTCTGATGAGAGTGATAATAAGATTATATCTTTTTCATTGGGTGGTTACGATATAGATTTTATAAGAATGGATTTAAAATATGAAAATATTTTAAAAAATCTTGATTTAAGAGATGGGTATTTAGGATATTTTATTTATGAGAATAGAGAACTACCTTTTTTATATCCCTCAATTGCAATAGACGCTAAAAAAGGATATATTAATAGTGCAGTAAAAGTTTTGATGGAAAATAAATACTTAACGGAAAAACGTCATGTTTCATTATTGAAACATATAGATGATGTAAATAGCTATAATATGACGGAAAGAAAAACACAATTATTAACTAATTTAACTGAATATTTGAAATGAGAGAAACAAAAATAGTTGATTTTTTATCAAAAATCAAAAAAGATAAAACGATATATCTTGATATTGAAACAGTACCTTTTGTTACATATGAAGAATTATGTACAAACCCTGCCCACGCTGAAGCAAAACAGTTATGGGACAAACGAACATTACTTCGCTTGAAAAAAGGTGATATAGAAGAAGGACTAACTGAAAAAGAGATTTGGGAAAGTGCTGCTCTTTACCCAGAATATAATAAAGTTATTTGTATCTGTATTGGATTTTTATTAAATGGAAACTATACAGAAAGAGAATATGTAAATGATAATGAAGAAGAATTAATAATTGATTTTCTTTATGCTATAACCTATCTACAACAGTCAAAAAATAAATTTGAAACAATTATTGGTGCAAACATAGATGGGTTTGATTTACCTGTTTTATTTAGAAAGGCAATTATCTATGGTTATAGTCCCACATCATTAATTTCGGAATATGATCGTAAACCTTGGGATGATAAAAACTGTGATATAACTAAAGTCTGGCGTAGAGGTAGTTTTAACGGAGACGCTACTATTGCATCTATTTGCAGAATGTTAAAATTATCTTCTCCCAAAACAGATGAAATTGATGGTTCAAAAGTTTATGAATTTTATTTAAATGGTGAAATTGATAAAATAGCAAAGTATTGTCGCAGTGATGTTAGAGCATTATATGATATTGTTAATTATTTAAGTAACTTAAAAGTTTTTGTAATATGATAAATAAAATAATTGAAGAAGCAATAGTTGCAGGTATTCCTATTACATGTGAATACAATATAGGTGAAGGTTTCACATATATTGTTAGCGATTTTTATAAAAGTGGGACTGTTTCTATAAAAGAAGTAGAAGGTAGTTTAATTGCGACAGCAAGATATAATCAAAATACTGAAATATTTTCAGTATTTGATATTGTTGACTTAAATTATGAGTGGTGGGAAAAATCAAAGGAAAGATATATAGGTTGGGAAAAGCCTACTCCACTATGGCAATCACTTTATGAAAAATTTAATATTGGTTGGAAATAAAACAAAAAGGGAACTAACAAATAAATGTTAGTTCCTTTTTTAATTACCTTCCAACCATATCCATTAATCTGTCAAATTTGCTAGTTTTAACTGGTTGTACAATACTTTTGGTCTTAACTAATGCTAGTGCTTCACTTTCTTCTTTCATTGCCCATGAATCGTGTGTTGATGGCATTTGAACCCAATCCCAACATAGTAGATTATATTCTGTCACTATTGACAAATCACCTTGTTTTTTAACTTCCCCAATTCCTCTGGATGAAATTCCAATACGTATATTATGTTCAAAAATAAGGTTTGCTATATGATCAACTTCTGTTGAAACAATACCTTGTGCTCTATAAGCTCTGGTAATTGGCAGATAAACTTTACCAATTAATGCATTTCCTTCCCAGTAAGCTTCTTCTAATAAAAGTCCTAAACTATCCTTTCTTAATGAAACGTTTGTTGAATCTTCGTGATCAACTGCACCTAATGCTGATCTTCCCTTTATATGAAATTGATATTCTTCAACGGCCTTTTTTAAAACAGCTTCTGGATATACTCTTTTATTTCTATTTTCAGCACCAAATCTTTGTAAGATTACATATATATAAGGGTTAATTAAAGCCGTTTTAGCATTTTCTTTGGCTTCATTTAAAATTATTTTATTTTTTTCATATGAAGGATCAAAATAACCATCGCTTTCTATAATAAGTCCCTTTCCCTCTTGACCCTCTTTTATTATATTCATAAAATCTTATTTCTTTATATTTATAAATATAAATAGATTTAATGTTAAAACAAATATTTTTGTTTTTACTTTTAGTTGTTAGTTATTTAGGATTGATAGGTCAACCATTAACGGCAATAAATAGTAATGTAAGCGGAAGCAAGCCGACTTTTGTAGCTCAGGGCGATATTAGTGCTACGAGTGATTTAGGTTCAGAACAGTATAGTATAACGCTGGTAAATCGTTCCGAATTACTTGGAAACTCTACTTTTATTGCTACTAATTCAGCAATCGGGGATATAATTATCGACGGAAATGGAGGAATTTACGAAATAATTTCTGGCACAAGCCCAACCTTTACGGTACAATTATTAAATGATCTACTTGATTTACCCGAACCATTTTTTGGTTTTCCTGCCGCTCCAACTCCTCCTGTTAATATTGCAAGGCCAATCGGTCAAGCTGGATTATTACCATCTTATGCGTTTTTGGGTTCTGGATTGGATTCAAGAATTATAACAGTAATTGATAACTATAATAAAAATCAATTGGAAAAAAGATTGACAGTACCTAAAGATGCTTTAATATTTGGTGGCCCAGATAGAACAATAGATTCCGATAGTACTAAGTTTAATTATATAGCTGATTCTGTACTTCTTATAATAGGTGGTGCAAGTAATACATTAACTAATTATCCAACTGCAACTATCTACAGCAGACCCAATG
>Ga0196901_1000076_pt1 | contig 45615 bp, 80 predicted proteins | sample CB_VirMetaG_FD_169099 | JGI IMG/M metagenome (GOLD analysis project Ga0196901, IMG submission 169099) | Freshwater to marine saline gradient viral communities from Chesapeake Bay - CB_1504_1 Viral MetaG (v3) (version 3) | ecosystem: Environmental > Aquatic > Marine > Coastal | place: USA... | reverse complement strand
GCAACGGCTTACAGGCGTGATGGCTAACACGATAAAAAGAGCAAGTCAGGAACAAACCGCAAGGACTCTTGGCGAACTAGAAGTGAACCCCTCTGTCTAAATAACGGAGGGGTTTTTTCTTTGACTTGACAAAACTGATCGTGGGCTGCGCCCCAGATAACAAATTGATAAAAGCTTTAAGAAACACCACATTAAGTCCCTAAAATGTCAGACCCCTGTTGTATAGTTATAGTAATCAAACAAAGGAGAAGCCCATGGCTTATGTGAAATATGATGGATTGTTTATTGCTGAAGATGGTTCGTATGGTGGAGGCCCAGTTATCATTGCTGACCATGATGCCTTTACTGATGAGCAGATGGACATTCTATCTACCCTCGGAGATAACGAACGCTTTGACTATGCCGAAGCCCTATTGAATGGCAAAGATGTTTCTGAGTGGGAAGACCAGGTATTCTAAATGTCAGACCCTACTGATAGAGTAGACACTATGAATGAAGCAATCGTAAATAGACTACTTAGTGACTTGAATGAGTTGCTAGACCAACGTAGAGAGTATCCAGAAGATGATAGTTTCTACGACTACCTATGCGGAAGCATTGATAGAACACAATTAGTATTAGGACTCTTAGGAGTTCCAGTAGATGAAATCCCTACAGATGAGGAAGAGTAATGAGCAAGATTATTCTAGATGTAAATGCAGACTATAAGGGTGACAACCTTGTTGAACTATGTGAGTTGCTACTAACAGAGATTCAGGAGTTTCGTGAGGAGCGTTCTGGACTTGACATAAATGATAGTCTTGGTGACTACCTTGATGGACTTATTTCTGCTAGGGAAACTGTGCTTGGAAGACTTGGAGTACCGTTGGAAGTTTACATGGATGGAGAGAACTAATGGCAAAGTACGCTATTACACCAATGAGAACAGTAGTCTATGAACCAATCATTGTAGAAGCCGATAGTGAAGGCGAAGCATACGATAAGTTCCGAGACATTGAATGGATTACCGATGACCTTACAGAGGTAAACAGTCAGTTTGACTACGAGATAGAGGAAGATTAATGGCTACTGAATCACAAGAACGTATATGGGAAATTGTAAGAGGTTGGGATGTAGATACTTACCTACGGGCTAAGGAAATGTTTGCACCTATCGAGGAAGAGGAAGAATAGATGTCAGACCCTATTGCTACAATTGATACTATGACAAAATGCTACCAATGCGAAGAAGAACTAACCGTTGACCCTGTTGATGAGGTTCACCCTCTATGTGAGGACTGCCAGAATGAGTTTGATGACTGGCTACAATTCGAGATGATGAAACTCGGATGATTCCTGTTAGGAAACATAAAGGCGACGACTGGTATGATTTCTATTCCTGTATGGAATGTGGCAAGATGTGGAAAAGTTATTTCAAGAGAATAGGACACAAACGCTGTGGCTAAGTTTTATGTAGAAATGTTGATTGAGTTTGCTGGAGAGATTGAAGCAGACAACGAAGAGCAAGCAGAGCAGTTGGCTTGGACAAGTTGGGGAGATACTTTGGATAGCCCCATCTCTTACATGAATGTAAATGAGATTACCGTTGATGAGATTGAAGAAGAAGACGAAGAAGATGACGAAGCGTAAATACAAGAAGTATCTAAATGACAGATTGAATCAAATTAATCAGTTATACATTGACAGTTATAAGCAAGAAGATAAGTATTTCTACGAGGGCATGATCGAAGGCTTAGAGCATGTCCGTGCAACACTATAAATGTCAGACCCCTACGTTATAATTAGAGTAATCAAAAGAAAGAAGACCAGATGAGCATGTTAGACCACCCAAGCATTGCAGGACGTATTGCACTACTAGAGCAGGAAGTGCAGGCTAAGCAAGACAACATTGATAGTCTCCGTAATGACTTCAGCATTCTTCAAAAGCGTTATGCAGACTATGCAGAGCAGGTAAAGAATGTTCTGTTTGACATGTATAAGGATACTAACAACTATGATGAAGAGACTATCCTTGCAGTAATGAGGAACCTAAGCATTGATACCCGTGCCACCAAAAAGTTTGAAGTCAACGTGACTTTCCAAGTTGAAATGGAATACGCCCTAGGTGAAGAGATTGACGCTACTAATCTTCACTGGGACCTAGACTTTGATGTGAAGTCTTCAGACTATGAAGTGTCAGACTTTAGTTCAGATGTTGTTTGGACTAATGAGATTGAGATTTAGTAGGGGTACTAAAAGGCCTGAGCAAGCTTTATAACTGCTCCCTTTCGGGGTGCGCCCAGGTCTGCCGATAAAGATCAAATTAAGAAACCCCTTTAAGATTCCCCGAAAATGTTTCCCTAAATCACTTGACATTGTCGGTGGTATCTGTCATAATAGTATTACTAAACATTCACCCCTAAAAAGAAAGTTGCTTACTATGGCTCACGACTTGGAATCAGTAAACGGACAGACTGCCTTTGCTTCACTTCGCCAACCTGCTTGGCACGGATTGGGCACAGTCTTTGCCGATGAGGTAAACACTAACGAGATGTTGAAACTCGCACACCTAGACAACTGGAATGTTCGTCTTGAAGATGTTGCTATCCCAGAATCTTTTGAGAGCGACAAGAACTACTCATTCGTGACGAGGACTAACCCATTCGACAGAACTAAGAACGATGTTCTTGGCGTGGTTGGTGAGCGTTATGTTCCTCTTCAGAATGAAGACCTATTCTCATTCGGTGACAACCTGCTAGATGGTGGTGGTCGTTGGGAAACTGCTGGCTCTATCAAAGGTGGTCGTGTTGTCTTTGGCTCTATCGCATTGACTGACGGTATCACACTTGACCCAGATGGTCGTGCTGACAAGATTGACAACTACCTGCTAATCAACACCTCTCACGATGGTTCGATTGCTATTCAGGCAAGTATCACACCTGTTCGTGTTGTTTGTGCTAACACTCTAAACTTGGCTTTGTCTGCTGTTAGTGGCAAGAAAGATGTCAAACAGACTTTCAAGATTCGACACACTCAGACTGCTGAGGGTAAGATTGCTGTTGCTCGTGAGGCTTTGGGACTTGCTCACAAATACATTGACGAGTTCTCAACTATTGCTAACGCTATGATTCAAACTGAAATCACTAAGCAACAGTTTGACGACATTGTTCAGGCTCTATACCCTGCCCCGACAAAAGATGCCAAGGGTTCACAGAAAAAGCACGATGGCAAGATTGACCTTATCAATTCAATCTATGTTGGTGACTACAATAACACTATTAGTGGAACTGCTTGGGGAGTAGCAAATGCTCTAACAGAGCGTCTTGACTGGTATCGCAACTCACGAGGTGGAAACAACGAGTCCATCTTGGCTTCGGCTTCTGGTTTTGACCCAATGATAAACGCTGAGAAGAACAGAATCTTCAAGGCTGTAAGACAACTAACAGCAGTCTAGGATTCAAGATAGCGAAGGGCTCCCTGCAAAGTTTGTGGGGAGTCTTTTGCTAATCCTAGCATTGTGTTACAGGGATGGCAGAGTAATCCTCTAACCTTATTAGTTTTATGGTCATGGTCAACAACAAGTTTTGATTTGTTTTTACAAATTGCACACTCTTTGTTTTGTTTAGACAACATGGAATCATATTCTGCAACGGTAATTCCATATCGTCCAAGATTCCATTCCCTTTGTTTATTTCTATAATCTGGATCACGATCTAGTCTAATAGCATACCTACAAGCCGAGCATTGATTTCTTTTCCCATCTTTTGCAGTAGGGTGATTTTCAAATTTATCTAGCTCTTTTTCTTCTTGGCATCTTATACAAGTCTTCATATATCTATTGTACACCCTTATTTAACACCCCAAGAAATCTGTGCGCCACATCTAATAAGATAGTTAATCATTATTATTGTATTAAGAAGAGCGATCTTTTTTCCCAGATCTGTGATCAAATAGGACAAGTAATGATAAAAAAACATTTACGAAGAGCTTGACATTTCCCCAGATTTATGTCATAATTGATTATACAAACTTCTTAACCCAATAGGAGAATCATGCAGATACTCGTAAACAAAAAGCCAAGTGTTAATAGCACTACGTGGAGTCGTATCTTTCATAACGATGGCGTAATGGTATATGAATCAGATAAGTATCAATGCTTTTATAAAGTTGCCCCCAAAGCTGGCAAGCCTAAGTATTTCTTTGGTGAATCAGCATGGATGGATGCACAGCGTTTCGCTGTTGACAACTCAGACTTTTCAGCGTATACTATATTTAACTAACAAACCCAAACAATAAGGAGACTCCAATGGGAGCAAGAACTAATTTTGAATTGAAAGACTCTAAGGGAAGTGTATGGTTGTATTCTCACTGGGGTGGAGATGACAAGGCTACTGATTTAGCCAATGCTCTCGCAAAAGCAGAGCCACGTTGGGATGACTTTTCCTATGCTATGCGTATCGTCGTATCACAGTTGGTGGGCAGCGATTGGGATAGCGAAACAGGCTATGGTCTATCTAGTTATGAATCAGGCGAAGAGGGCTATGACCCTATCGTTGTTGATTTTCCAGGGAAGTTTGTGAACTACCAAGAACGTGAATACCTATTTGACGAGTTCATTAATGAGTTTAGTAATAATCTAGTGGGGGCATAATGAAACAGTTTTATGTAGAGCGTATGGGTAAGGTCTGGTATCGTGAACTTGTAGAAGCCAGATCGGAAGAAGAAGCCAAGGAGCTATATGCTGGTGACGCTGATTGGGAAAAAGGATTTGAATGGACTGACGAATACTATGTAGAAGAGGCTTGACAAATAGCCTATAACATGTCATAATAGATATACACCCAAAGAACGGAACCCAATGCACGTTTTACAATGGATAGCAGTAAAGAACCCAAGCAAGTTTGACCTAGAAGATATTGATACTTGCAAAGACGAAGTCTTCCGTAGTCTAAAGAATACCTTTGAATCAATGTATTCAGAATCAGAAGGTCTTGGCGGTTGGTCTGACTGGTATATTGTTGGTGGTGGTAGGTGGAATCCTAACCCTGACAACCAGTATAAGGAAGACGACCAGTCTATGGTTATCTCCTATGGTGAGAATCCTGAGCTTTTTACTAAGACTATTAGTAATGCTATGGAATCACGCATGGCAGAGTTTAGGCAATACCGCTCACAGTTTGAACTAGAAAAGATTGACATCAATGCTAAGTTAGATAGTTATGACGGAGCAATGGATTACTCTATGGACCTCTATTCACTATCTAAACTAATAGATATGTTGCAGGGTAAGTGGGATATGAACTCTTACTTCTATGATGTAAGCAACTGGTCAACCAATCCTAAATGGGTGCTTGACAATCTTGACGATTCATGGTATCTTATACCTGTAGACTTCCACTTCTAAGATAGGAACCCAATGACAAAGCAAGTATCCCTAACGTGGTCAGAGTTTGTAGAGCAGTTCAAGGTAATGCCTAATCATCTTAGCAAAGACCCAGACCAGCAGATGTTTGAGACTTATGGTGAAGAGGTAGAGTATGTCAATAGCATTCCTAATGACCGTGTCTGGACGTATCTAGATACTGACGGTGGTTCAGTCACTACCAATGGCTTTCACTATGTGAATCGTATTGGATACTTTGTCACTACCCTGCCAGCCGAGGAAGACACAGAGTATGAGATTGACCTAGAGATGTGGACAGAGTGTTGTCGTGACTGTGGCGAGGCAGAGACAAAGTCTGGTGAAGTAATTATGGAAACATACAAGTGCTATGACCAGCAAGAATATTGTTTGAACTGCTGTGGTTGCGATGACCACAAGGGAGAGAAGTGGTACTAATGGAGCCAACACTATTTGACTATGACCTTAACATCTATCATGTTGAAGAAGCATTCGAAGGTGACGACGGGACCACAAGCTGGGAGTATACTGACCAATGGTATGTTGACATCTATGAGTATCTAGATAAAGATCAATTGCATGTGATAGGGCCATTTCCTATCTCAGAGCCTCAGAGGAATCTATTGAGACTTGGCCAGGAAGGTACCTACTTCAATGAAGATGACAACTGGTATGGCCTTGCAGGATTTGAGAAAGACTATGCAGGCTTCATCACAGAAGAACTGCAGAGCATCTTTGATTCTCTTCCAAAGATTAAAGAAGAAGTTCTTTTCTAATTAAATAGTTTTAGATTTGGTGGGTTGAGAATACTCCTTGCCAAGTGCTATCCCTTATATGGTTTTGGGTTTCCATAGGGATGGCAACAGGGGAAGGCATGAGAAATTGGGTCTTGTGCTTTCCCCTTAGTTTTGATACAATGAGATGAAGGAGTATTAGATGAAGCGACAAATGACCAAGGAAGAAAAGATTGCCGTTCAGATTTCAAAGATTCTATCACCAGTTGATTTGGATTTAGATGAGGTAGGATTCTTTCTAGCAAAACTAAAACCAACAACACATTACAACCGACTAATCCTAGTAGCAGAATCAGCAGTAAGTGAACAAGACAGAACCACGAACCCTAACTATGACCGATACGACTCAATGACACCACTATTCTAAGGAAGACAAATGACTACATCAGATGAAAACAAAGTTGCTATCCTAGCAGAACTATGGATGGACTACCGTAATGACGAAGACTTCATTGACTTCATTGAGTATAACGACCTAGGTCTTCCATTGGCTTATGCTATTGAGAATGAGATTGCTATTGGAACAGACCTCTCAACAAGTTTTATCAATGAAACCTTTGACCTACTACTGACAGCCCTGAGCGTAGACTCAGACATCGAGTATGAGAATCTAGAGCATTTGCTAGATGAGGCTGGAGATGAAGGCTTGAAGGAAGCAGAGTAAACTATCACCTGTGTCCCTCTTCGGAGGGGCCAGGCTGCTGCGCCACATCTATATTTTATTCCCAAATTGACCAAAAGGTATTACGAAGGACTTTAAAAAATCGCTGGAATCCTGGAGGGTATTACGAAGATAGCTTATTATCCCTAGTATAAGATATAACACCATATGATTGTTTATTGATCTATCCAATAGTAAGAGATCAGATATACATTGTATATACTACTATAGGTATTACGATCCTATCTTTTGACCCCCCAAATATATTGATCATTGTTTAAATAGATAGTTATATACATACAGGCAAAGCCTGTGGCCAAAGGCCAGGGTAGATAGATCATTCCTTGATACATACAACTCTCCCTAGTAGTAATAACACTTACTTATATGAGATAGCTTTACAGGTATTACGAACATGTAAAAATAATGCCCAAAAGTTTATATGTTTCTAGATAAAGTATGTATGTTTATTTAAATAGTATTACGATATCAGGAGATTTCTCCCTGTTTATATATGGGCAAAAGCCTCTGGATATCAGGAATATGGGGCAAAGCCTTGACAAATAGGGGTATGTGTGCTAGGGTGATAATGATTAAGTGTCCTATTAAGGAAGCTCCATTCTCCATATCTTTCCACTATCCTCCACTTTAACTCTGTTTAGATAAATAATCAGTAAGATGTTTATTGTAAATATGTGGATAACTTATCAAGAAATGTGTATAACTTTTGTCTATAAATCAAGGGTATCTAGGTCTTCTTGATATGTCGGATATCAGGTTATATGGGGTTATAGGGAGATAGGAGAAAGCCCTAGCCAAGTGTATTTAGACTAGGGTTGTTTCTTCTACTAGGTTTAGTTTATACTAGGGATTACGAAGCTTCTTCTTGATTCCCCGAAATATTATCCCATTCATCAAAGCCCTTGTGCAAGATAGATATCCCTATGTATAGATTAAAGATCTCAAAGGTTAATGACCTATCATAGATACCTATGTTGATACCAATACCTAGGTGGTCTGTCTTACCTGCATAGAGAAGTATCTTATTAAACAATACTAGATCTGCTGACATACCATGCCAGGACTTCTCATACTTAATCCATTTAGACATTACGAAACATCCTTTCTATTCCCCAAAATTTTAGCTGACTTATTTAAATTACACTGTGCATGACTAGGTCTTACATTTTGTAGCGTATCGTCTCCACCTTTTGACAAAGGTGTGACATGGTCTATGTGAAGAGATAACTCCCAACCATCAGATCCAACTTTTCTTGAAGCTTCCAGGTCAATAGGTTTGTCGCATAGGTGGCAATCGCTACCATATGTATCTATGACTGTCTTTACACTAAAGTAATTAGACTCATTAGATGATGATCTAGCAAACCTAGACTTATTTGTTTTAGCCCTGTTAGTTCTATTATAGGTATATAGTCTATCTTTTACTTCTTTACGACTACGATACTCTTTACCCTCAGCTTTTGCAGCATCTATACATTCCTGGCAAGGACCATAAGATAGCAACTTACACTTCTTATAGGCTTCTCTGTTTTTACCATGGTTAATATTGTCTCCATGCTGGGCTATCCATTCAGGAGAAGACATAGTAAAGTTTATATGTCTATATCCATTGTGAAGAGCATATATATATTCATAGTCTATACAGTCTTTACAACATGGATAGGGTATAAAGTCTTTGCTTGTTTCAAGCATGGATCCTCTTTCCCGCCGAACTTTTACGAAGCGATAGTTACATTTTACAGATAAAAAGAAACCGCACCCCACTAAATGAAGTACGGTTACTATTTTGAATCTAGTTACTTTGGTACGATACTGATAGTGCCAGCATCTGGAGTCAGCCCACCAGTGTTGTACGGGTCACTCGTTGTTGCTCCCTTTAGGCCAGCTGGAATACCTAGGGCTCCGCCTGCACCTGGGTTGAAGGTAAGGAACTTCTCCCCCATCATGGCACTGTAGATAGAGAAAATTGACCCAGTGTTTACAGGGTAGGTACCTGCGGCGGTTCCGCCAGTGACAACTACGTTGTAGTTACTTGGAGTAGCGACAATAGCATCCCACTCTGAAGGTGCGTATACAACTAATGGGCAGCCAATGCGGATGAGAGTTCCGTCTGGGCCGCTGTCTTTGCTGTACCAGTCAGTAGTAGGTCCATATACTGGAGTTGAAGTTTCTGGTAAATTGCTACCAATAACTCCTCCACCACCACCCATAGTCCAGAGGCTTCCATTAGTGCCAGAATCTTCCCTAGATCCAAAAGGTTTTAAAATAGTCTGTTTAATTTCCATAAGAATAGTATACCATTTATAATTGCTCTAATGATTTACTCATCTGCTACCGTAATCTGCTTTATCATAATGTCATGGTATAGTCTATATAGTTCTTGGATCTCTGGGTTAGTAGTACCCCATAGTCCACCCTCAAGCCACTGAATAAATAGAAAAGTTGCAATCTGTTCCTGCATCTTACTAGCTGTATCGTTATGTAGTTTCATTTGTTTCTCCCTGAATAAGTCTAATTAGAAAGTTAGTTGTTGCTACTGCATCAAAGTCAAACTGCTCAAAACCAATGCTTGCTTCTTCTAGCAACTTGATAATGCGTTTTGTAGTATTGCGTTCTGCCTCAAGCCAAACTTGTTCAAGCAATGAATTAGGGACAATAGTCTGACCACCCTGAAAAGAAATAACTCGGCCCCTACCGTCTGATAACTTAGCCAATTCAGCTAAGATTGCCTCTTGTGTTAATTCACTCATTTTGTTTCTCCCATGATGGCTATTACTTTTTACCCAGTTCTTTAAGTATCATCCACATTAGTAGTATTGGCCCAAAGAGTAGCCCAAGGGCTAGTCTTCCTAAACCTCTAAAAACATCAATCATTAGTGTTCACCTTTTCTACATTCTCGAGCTGCTGGGCTGGGAACTGTACCTCGACTAACTCCATTGGTGGAGTTGAGTACCAAGAAGCGATACCGATTAGGCAGATCAGACTAAATACTAGAACAAGCCAGTAGCCTGCCATTTCATCTTTGTGGTTATTTTCCATATTGTTTTCCATACATTAATTATATCTGGAATACGGGAGGATGTCAAGCACAGGATCTTCACAGGCTCTTCTGATATCCTTAGTATATGAACAGTCCTTATGTATATGAAAAGCCAGTCAAGGCATTGAGTCCTTGGATCAAACCATTAGTCTTTACCTCTATAGGTATACTGTCTGCCTTTGGGTCTATTTCTTATGCTTCTGTAGACATTCCGAAGGCTTCTGTTTCTTCCCCGAAATTTACATCTACCCCAGTCTTAGAGGAAAAGGTAGTACCTGTGCCAGTAGTAGCTATTACTCCACCAGGAGTATCTGTTGCTGTAGTGGCAGCTATACCTACCCTAGTCGTTAAGGAAGCTATAGTATTACCAACACTTCCAACTCTATCTACATATAGCAATCTATCATCTGCTACCCCTAGTGGGTCTAGCACTTCGACATCAGAAGATGATGAAGAAGATCGGGATGAAGACGCCGACGAAGATGAAGATGGTGAAGATAATTAATCGCTTGCGATTATAGATCCTCTTATTTTTCCGCCGAGACTTAAATGTTATAAAGGAACTATTAGTCCTTCAATGTGATACGCTTAGTTAGAAAGCCTACATCATTATTTAACTCATCAATCTTTAGTTCTAGTTCTTCAATACGATCTACTAGGATATCAATAATGCTTACTACCCTGTCTAGTGTTTCTTGTTCCATTGTTAATCTCCTTAATAGATTAGTTTATGTTTGAGAATCCTGGCTACCGCCCAATATGTGAGCATTGGTATTACCATGGAAGTGATTTAGGAATACATCTTCATGTGGTTCGTTGTTAGAGGTCTCAACACTCCAGCCACAGATGCATGCGTAGGTCATTTGTCTTGCCCTAAGAACTTCTGTTCCAATAGCTTTATGTATAGGTTGGCAAAGGCATAAGCTTCCTTACTCTTAAGGCTACTATTAACCTTAAGGTCTCCAGGCAAATTACGCTTTAGATATTCAACTACATCTGCAGCACCATAAGAACGAGCAAACTTTTTAATGTACTCTACTTCTTCTTTTGTATAAGTTTTCAAAACATCTCCACTTCATCAAAGTCTTCTCTACGTGCAATGTATGTAGTCTCAAAGTCTAGACTCTTACTCCATACTATGACTTCAGGAACTAATGGATGGCTGTGATACTTATCATTCTCTAGTTCTTTAATGATTTTGCTATCATTGTCTACCAGGAAAATATGCTCAAGGCTATCCCAATCCATCTCGTACTCCAAGTTATTGGTACATACAAGGGTGGTTGGCTTATTAGCTACTAACATCTTCATACATTAATTATATGCGAGATGGAGATGTATGTCAAGTGAGTGACAAAGATAGTTCTCTATGCTATGATGATAGCTCAGAAACTATTTAAGGAATGATATGTCTAAACTAGGATGGTGCCTTGACGGACATCATAGCACATGTATTAAGGTGACTGTATCTGATAAGATACTATGCTCTTGTGAGTGTCACTCAGAGAATAAGTCTTTAGAAGCTTCTTCGTATGTACCCTTGTCTTCTACAGTTGGATAAGCCTCATGGCATCCATAGCAGTAGTGGGTAGGAAGATCTTCCTGGAACATGCAACCACCAAGGGCAATGCCTTCTTCTCTAGCTAACTTGATAGCCTTTTCTGTTGGCATACCATAGATTATGTTCACTAGATCGTGATTACAGTTTGGACAATTATTCATATTTTTAGTATATCATAATGTTATCTAGAAGTCTGGACAAAAGACTGATTTGTCTGGTCTATTTTTAGAAAATTAAACTAATAATGATATAATTTATTTATGACTACTCACATTTTGCACGTCCTCAGCGACGTTGTCGCAACTCGTTTAACTCCTCCAGGGATTCACTCTGGTATGGACATCACAATTCAGAATGTTAATCTATCTGGATATATCTATGTTGGTGGAGAAGGGGTCACTAACTCTAACTATGGATACCGAATCTCTCCGAATGCTTCAGTTGCATGGGAACTACCCGAAAAAGATACTCTATATGCCATCGCAGAAACTAATGGCCTAAGCCTTGCAGTACTTAAGACAAGTCTGGAGAAATAGTAATGGCTAGATTTAGCTCTTTAACTACCAATGAGTATGGTATTCAGCTTCTTGATGCCCATGATACCTATGAAGATCTTATTGCAGAACATCCTACGGGTGAGGCAGGAGATGTTCATCTAGTTGGGACTCACCTATACGCTTGGAATACAGAATCTAACTCTTGGCTAGACGCTGGAGAAATTGTTGGACCACAAGGTCCTACTGGAGAGCGTGGACCAATTGGACCAACAGGGCCAACTGGATTAACTGGGTTAACTGGAAATACAGGAGATACTGGTCCAACAGGACCAATAGGAGCTACTGGAGCAGCTTCAACGGTTGTAGGACCTACAGGACCAATAGGAGCGACTGGTCCACAAGGGGCTCCAGCCCCAGATGCCCTTGAAACTGTCTTTACGGTTATGGGTGGAACTACTGGTCCAGGAGCTGTTCAACCTACCTTCAATGGTGCTCCTTTGTTTACTGGAACCTATGTAAAAGTAGGACCACTAATTAATTTTCAGGTTCAGGTAGACTTTAATAATATCCTTACCTTTGGTAGTGGACAGTATTATATAAATTTGCCATTTGCCTCTAAGTATGCTTATCAGTTTAGAAGTGGTGCTCTGATGGATCCTGTAGCTGGACTACAATGGTCTATTTCTGGACAGGTTCTTGCTGGAGCAACGATGATGAAGCTATTCTACAATGCCGCATCTGGAAAAGATGAAGCCTTTGACTATAACAGTCCAAAGACTCTAGATACTGGCAATGACTTTTATATTTCTGGTAACTATATAGACGTATAGGCTATGAGTCCTAAGATATCTTTACATTATAAGTGTCCTTGTGGTGCTTGGAATCAAATACCCTGGCCAATCTATAGGGAACTATTGTTGTCTGAGAAAGTTTCAGAATGCTATTGCGAACTTCTTCATACCCTGCTACAATAATGTAAGTAACAACATGGCATGGCTGCTGGGACAGACACGGGACTGTAAATCCTGTACCATAGGTTAGAAGGGTTCGATTCCCTGACATGCCACAAGATATTGAAATATATAAAGTACTTGACAAATCATTTTAGACAGAGTATTATAGATATATGAATGAAATATGGGAAGACGGACTCAAAACTGGAGCCGCAACTATCATAGATGCTATTGTTAGCATGCTAGAGCGAGAGCTACATAAAAACAAGGGTGAAGACGTGATGTATGAGTATGCCGTCAAAGCCGTAATTCAAAAAGTTAAGGATATGAAAATTGATTAAGCCACTAGAAGATAAGGTAATCCTAGAATTACCAGTTAAAGAAGAGAAGACCACACAGTTTGGTCTTATCATTGCAGGCTCTGCAGACGAGAAGCCACAAGAAGGCATTGTCGTTGCAGTAGGACCAGGAGTTACCTTTGGTAATGGTGAGAAGATGACTATTGATCTTAACATTGGTGACAAGGTTATGTTCTCTAAGTATCAGGGTTCAGAGATTACTCATGAAGGCAAAGATTATCTAATCATTGCATACCGTGATATCTTTGCTGTTCTTAATGACTAAACATCGTGATGACTTTAGGATTCTTAGATATCCTATTCGTGTATATAAACACTGGTTCCTAAATAACTGGAACTACTTTACCAAGCCAAAACTAAAAGCAAAGATTGGGGAGACTATCAATGCTATCAAGACACGGTCCAGCTTACACTGAGATTGGACAAATTGTTTTAACTAATGGGATTACACATGCTCATGAGGCTGATTGGGCTACCGCTGGGCTAGATGCAATTGCCGAGATTATTCGAGAACATCGTGGACACCCATCAGGCAAGTATAGCAATGGCCCGTTGTTAACAGCTAACGATGGTGAGGCTTCGTACAACAATGATATCTTTGCTATGGCATCTTATTGTTGGTGTGATGGGGGACTCATTGGCCATGATCCTGACTGCCCTCCAAACTTTGTACACAAGAAAACTGGTATTGAGATATCTTGGTACAAACACTCTGGTCGTGGCATTACTTCTAATGTTGACTGGCTATCTGCCATCACTTGGCACCGTATTGTAAATGAATGTATAGAAAGTGTAGTAGCAATTGAACTTAGTTAATGAGATTCACGACGAACACGCTCACGATGGTGGAGATATCCTTTCATCTATTATGGATGTGACCTTTGGCTTTGAGCACATGGTATCAGAATTCTTTTGGAATGCTGTATTCCTAGTTGTAGGCTATGCCGTATCTAGGGCTATCGCTTTGCGTAGAATTCACAAGTACATTGATGACAAGCATGGAGTAGTCCATGAGAAAAAGGAATATTAATATGAGTGAACCAACTCCAGGCCAGCTACAAGGCGTAGGACTTCGTAAAGACCCACAAGAGATACTGATTGCACCATTTGAATTAGATGGTATCACATGGGGCTATACGATTATTGATAAGACACAGATTCCAAAGATGTATATTGAGGATGAGTGGAAGGACGTAGTTCCAGAAGGTGTCTGGATTCAGATGCTTGAGAACTGGGATAACATTGCTAAGACTGCTAAAGAAGTTCTTGAAGAGTACCCAGAATATTTGGAGTACCCAGAAGTAAAGGCATTAGTCAGTGAGTAGGGTTAATGACTTTGAGACTGTTAGTTCAGACAGTCTTCTCATGTCTCGTGGTCTACTAGAAGACTTTAAAACATATGCTGCACGAGACAGAGCATCTGAGATTATAGATATGCTACAAGAGCAGTTGGCAAAGAACGTAACAAGGACTATGACCTTTACAGAAGAAGGTCTAGAACTTGCAATTAAACTAATTAGGGATAAATATGGAATCGAAGATTGATGTACTGGACCATGGGTACGTACGACTGGTGGACACTCTTGGCAGTGACCTATCTATTGTCAATGCTGCTAGGGTTAGTTATGATAAAGAATCTACTGAGTTTACACCGAGAGATGCAAAGCTTCTGGAGTTCCTCATCAGAGAGAAACACACTAGCCCATTTAGACATGCTGCACTCACATTCGAAGTGTATGCACCACTCTTTGTAGCACGTCAATGGTGGAAGTATGCTGTAGGCTCTACCCATGTAGACGATCAGAATGGCTGGAATGAATCTTCTCGTAGATATATTACTGAGTCTGAGGAATTCTATACCCCGTCTGCATCGGCATGGAGAAGTAAGCCAGAGAATAGCAAGCAAGGTAGTGGTGAGCCAATTCACTTTAGTAATGGTGCTCACTATACTAATAAGCTTCGTGAATCTATTAGTGATGGGGTAAAGCTTTACCATGAAGCAATGGAAGATAACGTTGCCCCAGAACTTGCAAGACTATTCCTACCAGCATACGGTATGTATGTACGCTGGCGTTGGACTACATCCTTGCAGGGTGCAATTACATTCCTAGAGCAAAGACTTGGACATGATGCCCAGGTTGAGATCCAGGACTATGCAAAGGCAGTACAAACTCTCACAGAGGAATCATTTCCTAATACTGTGAATGCATTTATAGCTGGTCTATAGATGTACGGGGTGTTAGCTCAGCTGGTTAGAGCAAACGACTCATAATCGTTCGGTCGTCGGTTCAAGTCCGACACGCCCCACTCTGCGATATCATAACAGGTCAATGAACCAAGCTTATATCTTGGGTTATCTGGGTTCAAATCCCAGTCGCAGTACGCTCCAGTATTCCAATGGCAGAGAAGGAAGACTTAAAATCTTTACAGTGTGGGTTCGAGTCCCACCTGGAGCACTGTATGTAGTTTTAGAAAATATGTTAGAATGTCTATTGAAAGGATTTATATGTATATAGTAAAAGGAACTTCCTCTTCAGATGGCAAGAAAGAAACTGCTGAATGGATTATAGAAAAAGATATTCGTACTGTGTTAGATGTTGGTGCAGGTAGTGGAACATACGCAAAACTTTTAGAAGACAACTTCATTATGGTAGAAAAAATTGATGCAATTGAAATCTGGGAGCCATACATTGAGTATAATGATTTGAGAAGTAAATATAGCAATGTTTTCTCAGATGATGTTAGGAATTGGAATGACTTCAATTACGATCTAGTAATCCTTGGCGATGTTTTAGAGCATATGACAAAGGAAGAAGCTGTGTCTGTATGGTCCAGGGTTTCACAAATGGCTAAACATGCCATCATATCTATTCCAATCATTAACTATCCTCAAGGACATGAACATGGTAATCCATATGAAGAACATGTTAAAGAAGATTGGTCAACTGATGAGGTTTTAAAAACATTTGCAGGAATCATAAACCATGAAGAATATAGTGTTGTTGGTGTTTTTTACGCTACATTCTAACATAATAACCCTCTATAGCTCAGCGGAAGAGCAATAGGTTTCTACCCTACAGGTCGGGAGTTCGAATCTCTCTAGGGGGACCATGATATACTTTTATAAGAAAGGATTGTAGCATGAAGTTTTGCTGGTTTGTTTTAGGGAATGGCAGAAGAGGCTATCTCGAAAGAACAATCGCATCTTGGGAGACTAATTTAGTAGAGACTCCAGAGTATAAGATCATCTTTGATGACTCAGGGGATGCTAGATATGTAAAGTGGCTTAATGACACATTTGGAGATCGTTTTACGATTGTCCCTATTGGAAACAAAGCCAGAGGACAAAAGGTAGCTATCCAAACTATCTTTAACTATATTAAGAATCTAGATGTAGACTATATTCTAGAAGTTGAAGAAGACTGGATGCTTAATCGTCCACTAAAGCTTTCTAGTATTGGGAAAGCAATTGAGTCAAACCCTGATATACTTCAAATGCGAATTCCTAGGGTAGTTTGGTATGCCCCATATCACGTTTTAGATATTAACGCTGGTAGTCTTTTGCTACATCACATGAACATCCCTGGCACCATGACGTCTGTTAACAATAACGATACCGATTCTTGGTATGAATGGCGTGGTGACTTTTATTTCTGGTCTCACAATCCGAATGTGTTTAGTAAAAAGATTCTAACTGAAGACTACAATGCTATTACAGAGAAAGACCACGAGCTTTCTTTTGGTAAGTACTTAATGAAGAAGTATCCTAATGGATCTTCTGGTTTCTGGGCTACGAATCCCTATGATGCTTATATTACTCATATTGGAATTAAAGATGATAACTTACTAAAGGGTATGCCAAATCACTCTACCCCCGTAAACATGACAGATAGGGCTACAATGGATATTAAAAGAACTACTACTAAAGTTGGAATTGTTATTCCCTGGAGAGAACAGCCAAGTCGTTTACCTGCATTTGAAGCATTGATGGCATGGTATAGAGAAAACTTACCAGATGCTGAAATATTCCTTGCTAACCGTGCAGGAGATGACTGGCAACCAAGCGGTAGTCGTAATGATGGTGTAGCAGCCGCTGAAGCAGCTGGTTGTGAAGTAATCGTAATTAGTGATGCAGATACCTTTCCACAATTATATCCACTATTAGAGTCAATTGAGGCTGCTAAGATAGATAACAAGATCCATATTCCATATACAGAATATAGAATGCTAAAAGATCAGGGAACTTCAGACTTTTTTAATGGTACTGCTCTTATAGATTGCTATGCTCAAACATTTGCTACAGCTTGTTCTGGGGTAAATGTCATGACCCCTAAAGCTTGGTGGATGCTTGGTGGGATGGATGAAAAGTTTAAAGGATGGGGTTATGAAGATACCGCTATGCAATATGTTCACAAGCTTGTTCATGGAGGTCAGTACATTGCTCATAAGGGCATTGCCTTTAGCCTTAGCCATAAGATTCAGTCTAGAGAAGACCAGAACTACCACAATAATAAAAGGCTATATGAGATCTATCAGACAAGAACAACTGCTGTAGATGTCTTAGATCTAGTTAGATCAAAAGATATGCCATCTGAGTCTGCTCTAAAGATTGCTGTTTATGTAAAGGATTATGTCCCATTAGTAAAAGCTGGAGCAGAGATAACTCTACACCAGATTCTAATTGGATTAAAGAAAAGGGGACACCAGGTAACTGTTTTTTGTAATAGCCCTGGGGTAGATGTGCATGACGGTATAAGCATTAGACCCATGGCTGAACTTCACAATACCGCTAAGAGATATGAAATCATCCTGACACAATTGGATGCTACTCGTAATGCTCTAGGTCTTGCCTCTAGTGCTAGAAGGCCATTAGTACATCTAGCCCATGGAGACGGCTCTTTACGTCTATATAGGTTAAATAATACAAACACTCAAATGATTATTTCTAACTCTAAATGGGTTAATGATAGTTTTGCCAAATTGGATGTGCCTAAAATAGTTCTATATCCTCCAATGGATATGGAAAAATATTCTGTAGACAATTCTGGAGCAGAGGCTATTACATTAGTTAATCTAATTGACTTAAAGGGTGGCAACATCTTCTGGCAATTAGCTAGAGTAATGCCTAACCGTAAGTTTATTGCAGTTAAGGGTGGTTATGGAGATCAGATTATTTATCCAAAAGATCTTCCTAACGTTACCGTTTTAGAAAACCAGGAAGATATGCGAGAAGTCTTTAAACAATCAAAGATCCTTCTAATGCCATCTTCTTATGAGAGTTGGGGTCGTGTTGGCATGGAGGCTGCTGCTTCTGGGATTCCGACTATCGCTACATCTACTCCTGGACTATTAGAGTCCCTCGGAGAATCTGGAGTGTTTGCAGAAGAACGAGACGTTGCAAGCTTTGTAGAGGCAATCATGAGTCTAGACGATGAGGCTACTTATAAACAGCATTCAGATGCTGCTAGATTAAGAGCTAAGGAGATATCTGATGCCTTTGAACCACAGCTTAATGAGGTTGAGGAAGCTTTGATTAACCTTGTTCGTAATCGCTAGCCACAGAAAACATATCTTTTAGCATTACGTTCAAAACAGTATCAAATGATAAATCATCTGTAGATAGATATGGTTGGTCCAATTGTTCATAGTCATATGACTTAGGCATTAGTGGGCCACCATTGTAAACCTTAACATCTTTGATAGTTTCTCCACCTACCCCGAACATATTGCCATAAACTGATCTCCAGAGAGATCCTCCTGCCATAGAAGCCTTTAAACCGACCTTGTGCATAGGCATAGGGACATGTAACTCGTAGTCTAAAGGATTTACTATGCCTCTTTTCAAAAGCCGTCTATGGGTCTCCTGTAGGCTCCTAACATAGGATGTGTTAGGAGTCAATTCGTTATAGTATTCAATCTTTTCGGACAATAATCCACCATTTAGATATTGAATATCTTTAATAGGCTTAACAATGAAGAAGTCATCATTCATTAGGATAAAGTTCTCTGGGATATCCTCAGAGTTACATATAGCTTCTAGGTTATCTCTAGCATTAGTATACTTTGTAGAGTTCTGTCTTACCTGTACATAGTTACCAGTATACCAATCTGGCTTTCCCCCAACTACCCAAACTTTTGCATCTGGAAAGGTTGACATTACGGATCTAATAGAATATCTAAGTTCTTCATTTTGGCCAGGTCTACATATATATACGAAATTCATACTTCAAGTATATCAAAAATAGGTTATACTTGTAGCAATGGTCAAGTCAAAGAAGCACCGTGAAGAGTGTGCAAAGGTCCTAGAAGAGCTTCATCTTTTGAAAGAGAAGCGTGGATGTTTTGATTGCCGAAATAAGTTTCCCCACTACGTCTTAGAGTTTGATCACCGTCCAGGAGAACAGAAGATAGATAACGTTACTCGTGTATTGAAGAACTTTGGTAAAGAGATGGCCTGGAAAGAAGTAGCTAAGTGTGATGTTGTTTGTTCTAATTGTCACAAGGTGAGAACCTATAGCAGAGAACATGGGCTGTCAGAAAGCTAATGGACATAGAAGAACAGATTAGAAACATTATGTTTGAAATGGGTAAAGACATAAAGATTCATAAGATAGACTCTGATAACTCGATCATTGAAGTTGACTATGATAAATACACTAAAAAAATCCTGCAAGTATTTTTAAATTACTCACAGGATTAATTATTTAGTTTAGTATTAGAGAGTGATTCTCATTGCCTTGGTATAATCTTTACCAAAATCAGCAAACAATGTCTTATTTGCTTCACGCTGTACAATACCTCGTGACCAAGAGAAGCCAGCATCTCCACCCCAAGCAAGCCACATGATATATCCATTAGATGGGTTAGCCTGGTTAGCCCAGTCCTTACCCTTCTTGTCTACCTCGTGACGTGAAAAGTAAGAGTACATACGCTTAACAGTACTTAGAGAGATTGTCTCTCCTCTAGATAACTGCCCTGCTCTGGTCCAACCTACAGCAGTACCTGCTCCAGTAGCCTTACCATCTTCTTTAAACTTAATAGCTTTCTTTGCAGCAGATCTAGCTCCAGCTGGTGGAGAGTATCCCTCTGCTTTAGACATGGTGTCAGTCTCATAGACAACGTCATCAGAGTCTTCCCATAGGTCATCTGCCTTCTCTACTGGAACACAGTTTGGAACCATAGCTCCATTATCTCCTGGCTTCATACCTCTTTGGGTATAGCCCTCCCAACAAGGATTAGCCATTTGAGTCTGCCTGATAGGTCTGACGTGCCGCCTTAGTATAATCTTTACCAAAGGTCATGGTTCCAAGAAGGGTGTCAGCCTTATCTTCCATCTGCATAGACATCTGTCCATTAAGTTCAATAACGTCTACTTCTACCTCTAATGGTAGTGGGGCAATCTTTGTTACTTCACTTGCAGCTACCCCAATAAGGTAGGCAGTCTCTTCCCAGTATTGTCCTTCTTCTTCGAACTCAAGGGTGCGTAGAAGTACCCCTGGAGCGTCACTGGTGGCCTCTAGATAGTATTCTGAGCCAGGAATACCTAAAGATCCAGTAGTCATTACATACTCTACACGACCAATATAGATCTCATCATCGCATGAGGCAATGACAAAGTCACCCTCTGAAACCATTGCCTTCTCTAGATCTGAGATGGTGACAGACTTCTTTGCATTTTCACTTGCATAAATAGCACGAGTTTGTGCCATAGCTGCACCTTTAGTTGGGTGGCAACCATGAACTTTACCTTCTCCACCAACTACTGGGTATCCTGAGCAGCCATTGCTACCCTTTGATCCTACGCTATATGATCCTTTACCTTTTGGCATTTATTTTCCTTTACTTAGTTGTGGCAGTTAGCTGCCATTCAATTTTTTGATGAGCATCCATACGCTCTGCAAAGAAGTTTGCAAGGGCATGTTGCTTCATCTCTGTAGCTTGGTCTACAGCATTGCTGAACTTCTCAATCATTAGATAGTTAGAGTTCTGCAAATCTGTCACCATGGCTAGACCGTTTGTACCTGAGATAGACTCTGTTACTGTACTGTCATTATAAAATGATAGGAGATCGCTAGGAGCTAAGAAGCCTAATTTTCTTAACCACTCTGCTAGTGAATCAATACCTGACTCATACTGATTATATATGTCTGAGAATAACTCGTGGAACTGTTGAAAGTTAATACCCTCAATGTTCCAGTGATATCCCTGTGCTTTAAATCTAAGAGCGACGGTCTCAGATAGCAATTCTTTTAATAGTTTATCCATATTTAAATTATAGCATAGATAGAAGAATGCCCCCACACAGGCAATTCATGCACGTTGGCCACGGTCGTAAAATAGGTAACTAATCCATCCTAAGCGTAGGCCTGTATGGGGACACTTATATTATAACATAAGAAAAACAGGCTGTCAAATTAATAACAACCTGCTTAACTTATTTAATGCTACTTCTTTTTTGGTGCTGGCTTCTTTACAGAAGCAGTTGGATCCTTCTTTGCAGCATTAGCGTTTGTCTCATTATAAGCTTTTACAAGTTTGGCAATCGCATCTTTATTTTGATCTAAATATTCCTTTGGAATTACGGCTTCTCCCTGTGGAAGATATGCCTTTACTACTTCCTCAGCGACTTTACCAAAAGCTGCATCCTTTGGATTTACATAACGAAGAGCTACTGGTAGTAGACCTGCTAGTAATGCCATCAAAAGATCTTTTGGATCTGTTACTCCTGCTAAGTATAGTGCAGAAGCTGCTGCTAGAACTGATCGTGCGTATGATGCTAGTAGTGCTTTAACTTTTGTATTCATGTTATTCTCCTGTTTATAATTATTTTCTTACCATATTGAATTATTGCTAGCTATCTCTCTGTAGTGACTATCACACAAATTTAATGCGTCAGTGTCTGATTCATAAAAATCAGTAGCCTCTACGTCACACCCAGATACCTCACAAACATCATAAAAGTATTCCAATAATTCATCGGTATCTTTTATTACAAGCATGTTACCTCCTATATAACTAGAGGATCCAATTTATAAGTGTATCATACCTGGTCTTTATCTTGTGGCAAAAGCTTTTCTAGCTCTGAATATGCCTGAGCAATCCGATTGATTGAATCTTGTAACGGATGCTCGATTAGTGTTCCATATTTTAAAATATATTTGATATCTGGGCCAACTTTTTTAGAAAAAATATCTAATTCTTTCTGGACTTCTTCAATATAATCAAAGGCCCAGTCCCTAGATTGAGAGACAAACTTTAGAAATCCTTCTGTCTGCTCAATGTTATTTGACTGAGACTCTTCAGTTACCTTTTCTACATACTGAAGAAGAGCTACCTTATCAATCTCTTGTTGTAGTGAGGCTATTAGTAGCCTCTTGTTCTTAAGCTTTAGCCTAATACTGTTTATCACAAGTAGTACTATGATTGATACTAAAACTGAGAATGCAATTAGATCTGTAATCAATCTTCCTTACCGCCTTCTCTTACTAATAGAACGATTGCTCCGTTATCTTCCAGAGCCTTCTTAACTCTAATCATATACTCGATAGCACTACGCTTCTCATCGTCATGTAGCCTCATAAAGACATCTTCCTTAGCTCTAATAGTAAGGAATGTATCATTATCCTCAAGGCGTACCCCAAAATTATTTGGTGCAGGAATTGAATGAAATGCCATTTTCATTGTATCTGTATACATCTTAATTGTCCATCGTTAAATTTTGCCATTTTTCGGTCCACTGCTGTTTTGTTCTATGTCTATTAAACTCTCTAGATATCTTTCCACTTTCTAGATAGATACCCCCCCAGACACCTGTTTCTTTTTGTGATACTCCAACTGCGAAACAATGTCTTGCTAAGGGGCACTCCGAACAAAGCTTATCTATCTCTGGTCTGAGCTCTAAATCTTCCTCATAATTATCAAAGAAGTCGTTTACATCATAATTTAAACAATCAGCATCGTCTTTCCAACTATGCTTATCCATCATGACTAGCCTGCAAACTTGTCGGGGATTTCCCATCCATTAGCATTGGCTTCATATCTTTTCTGAAGAAACCATTTACCATTTCGGCAGATACCATCTTTTGATGCTACTCCGTTATACGTTGGTTGAAGGCTAACTACTACCCAACCATCCCAGATTAAAGATTTATTCTTCTTTACAATCTGTTCCATTTGTTCTAGAGACTTGATTAACATCATAGCTCCTTTTGTTATTTACTTGGAATCAATAGACACTTTATCTATTAACTTAATATCGGTAGACTCCTACATCGATATTGTGGTCTTCCGCTAGATTTACTAGATCGGAATATGGTTCCCCTGGCTTACTAAAATAAGCAAGGTAATCAATATTGGCAATATTTTCTTTCATCCAGGTCTCTGTGACTTTTATGAACTTTATTTTTATGCCACGTGCCTTAAGGCTTCTCTCAGATATATTAGAGAACTCTAACCCATAAGAATTTATTTGTGCTGGACCTGCAGAAAAAATAGTAACACTCTTGTCCTCATCAGACATCGTAGAGAGAGCTGTGCCAATAGCTCTTAAGAATATTGTATAATCATTAAATGTTTTAGTTCCTTGAATTCCAATTTGCATCGCCGTCTCCTTCCGTAAGTGTTTCAACTATGACCATCATCTTTTCCAACTGAACCTTATCCATATTAATGGTGTCAACTGGCCTGGTTGTTTCTTTATCTATCATTCCATCTATCTGGTCTGCCACAAAAAATACATTGTTTAGGATCCAATAAGCCTTGTTATCTAGAATCACTACCTTTATATGCTTCTTATCTTCAAACGTTGTAGATTGAGTCTTTGGTAAAGGTCTAAAAGTTATAAAACTTATAAAAGGTTTTACCATTTCAAATACATTACTTTGACGATATTTAATCTCTAAGTATCTCTCAGCATCTAGATCTTTAGTTATATTATTTCTTAAGACAAATAGGGCTAGTATAGTTACTAATGATCCTAAAAGATACTCCATACTATTCCAATCTATTTTATATTCTACTTTATTATATACTAATTAATGCTGATTGTCAATAGTTTTATTGCTCAAAGTTGTCACTACAAACTCCTAGCGAATCATAGGGTTTAGAGTTTTCTAGATCTACGATAACCGTCCTACTGGTTACTTCCATTCCTGGATATGCCCAGATATAGTCCTGGCTTGTTAGCGTATAGCTATCTTCTTGGTGCCAAAAATAATTTAGATGTGGAAACGTAGCATTTAAGAAGTCTAAAGCTTCTAAGTTCTTGCAGTGAATCCATGCAGCATGACCAATATCTAAAAGAAAACTTTCAGGGATTAAATACTGTGGCCCATTATGACCTAGCCATAGAAGTCCTTTGACCTTCCATAAATCCAACTCAACATCGTAGCCCTGAGATATAGTATCCTTTAAGTAGGATGGCTGATTCTCTTTATGAGATGGTCCAGAAATATTTCCTCTATGAGCAATCTTTATCATTTGACAATATTCTTAATATAATTATTCATATCTTCTGGAGTTCCTAGACCGTGCATCTCATCAACAAAGTATGGGATGATAGTTTGACCATCAGCGATTGCTTCATTATATACTGGAGCTATATAGAATTCCTTGTTAGTCCTAATATCCTTGGTAATCATCTGCTCAGCATATTTTACGTAATCTGCCCCAGATTTAAACCCATAGATTCCTACGCTGGCATATTCACTGATAACTTTCTTTTCTGCTACCTCTATTACCTTACCATCTTCAATTTTGGCATATGACCACTTAGGATCGTTGGCAGGGAATAGGGCTATAACGCCACGTGAGGCTGCTAGAGACTGAAACACCAAACTATCCCATACTACAACCTGGTCTGAATTTGATATTATTAATGGAGTATCATTATTAATAAGATGTTTAGCCATTAGGGTAGTCCTGGCAGCTCCATCAGTTGGTCCATCTATTTGAACTATCTCACATCCTGGAGCTATGGCCTCTAGAGTTGCTTGTAGATTATACTTAGCATAATGTTCTTGCTGAACAATAAATATATAGTTAGCCTTAAGGTTAAGACTCTCAACTACATGCTGAATCATTGGCTTACCAAAGATTTTAATTAGTGGCTTTGGTAATGAGTAGCCACTTTCTGAGAAGCGAGTACCTAAGCCAGCCATTGGTATCAATACATTTAAATTATTTATCATAGTTCTCCATTTAGATATTTAATACTATCAGATATCTTATCGAATGTCAAGCCTAGCCTGTTGTCCACTTCAAAAACTTTTGCTCCACTTGACCTTGCAGCTTGCTTACCTACGGGGCTGTCCTCAAATATAGCCACATCTTTAGGGCTTACACCAAAGCGATCCATGCACCTTAAATATATTTCAGAACTTGGCTTTGGGTGAATAACATCTTCATTGCTCAGAGAGTAGTCTAATAGATCTGTCAAGCCCAGGGCTCTTATGCAGTTGTCTAGGGTACTTCTGATGCTGTTGCTTGCTACGGCTATGCTTATATTGTTTTGTTTTATAAGCTTAAAAAGGTTTATCAATTCATTGTCAATGTTTACACTTAGAAACATGGTAGAGGAGTATTGTTGCTTTTGTTGCCATATAACATCATATAGATCTCTTGGTAGCCCTTTTGTCTGTGTAAGTATCTGTAGTTTTGCTTTGGTAGGAAGGCCTTCAAAGATAGAATCTTGATCTGCCCTGGAAATAACATACGCATCACTTATAGAGCTTAGAGCAAGGTTTAAAGAGTTAAAGTGTATTTCTTTACTATCTATTAAAACTCCATCAAGATCAAATATTATTAGCTTTTTCATTCTTCACCGTAAGAAACTTTTTAAGAGATGAATTTCCTAAAATAGTTTTCTCTATATCTTTAAATTTATAGTTAGCATTCTGGATAGCAACATAGACATGATTCTTTAGAAAAGCCAAGTCTTTGTAAAAATTATGGATAGCCATTTCAACTTCTCTATATGTCCCATCTGGAGCAATTGGAGCAGCAACTATGGGGCTAACAATTTCTATTACTATTCCTCCAGGCTGCATAAAGACAGAGCTTGTTATTCCAGAGCTAGTCAAAGATGCCAGAGTCTTTACAGAATAGAAAAAGTTTATCTGTTCTGATAAGTCTTCAAACAGTTCTGGATATACAATTTCAAAGCCTAGCTTTTTAAACAGGTTCTCTAAGGCAATCTCATCATCAACCCTCTTGCCGTCATAGTAAAAGTTTTGGTCCTGAGAAGTTACCTCATACTTTATAGTATCGTCTTGAATTTTACGACTAACGTAGACATTTCTATAAGGCTTTATACTTTTATCTGGAACAAATGGTAAAAAGTATTCATAAACTTTTGCAGCATTCTCTGAAGATATTTTTGAATATCTAATAATATAAAAGTCATCTAGATATACTACGTCATAGTCCGTTATTTTGACAATCTTATGTTTAATATCATAGTGCTTTAATAGGAACAAAAACTCAAAGAAGAACCCCTTACTTTTATCCTGCGAGTTTAATAGGATAGCGATTTCACTGATATCGATAATTAACTCATGATCTGGATATTGTTGAAGTGCTTCGATAATGTTGGCAACATCATCCATAAAGAAATGATAGTAACTAGACTTTAATAAAGCTAATAGTTTTGGTTTGCCAGAAGTAAGATCTAGAGTTTTTACATCGCCATGAGCATGAAGGTATCCCTTAATTAAATTTTTATCTGTAATCTCAAAGAGAGTGGAGGGACTATCGTCAACCTTACTATTTTTTATAGTATACATTCCAGGATAAAACTGTATTGGATTATCTGGCTTATCTATAACGTTTAAGGTAAAGACAGAGGAGTCTGGAATTTTGTGAATTAAATATCTAAAAACATCTTTGCCAAAATCAAGAACCCCCACTAGTCTTCACCCTGGAGTCTATTCTCAATAAGCCTATCTCTTTCATCAGTAATGTCAAATGCAAACTTCATCATCTTGTCATAGCCCACTGCATTATTGACGGCACGTTCGTAATGATGATTACAGAAAAGTAACTCTCCAGCTACGCCTGTTGCCTTAACATAGGCTTGTGCTCCACACTCTTTTGCATCACAACGATCATTGGCAGTCATTGTCCATGCTTCTGCTGCTACTACCATTACTTATCCGTTCTATAAAATCCACTACCCTTGAAAACAGGGTTACCCATTGAGTATACCTTATTCAGAGACATACCACAAGTCTTGCAGTTGTATCCAGGATCATCTTCAGAGATGCTCCTAGTAACTATAAGATTAGTTTTACATTCTGAACAGGTATACTCATAGGTAGCCATTATTTAATCTTACTCCAGGTCAGTGGACCAACGATGCCGTCAGAGGTTAGTTTTGTTCTACGCTGTAGAATTTTGACAGCCGCATCAGTCTTGGCTCCAAATATTCCTGGAGTGTCTCCGACGACCTTTAGAGACGTCTGCAAGTATGATACTGCAATACCTTTTGAGCCGATCTTCAACTCACCAGAAAGTGCTGGCTTCTTGACTGTGGCTACCACTGGTTTAGCTACTGTAGCCTTAGCAGGAAATGCTGGGACAGCGACCTTAATAATTTCTACTGGAGCATCTTCTGGAGTTGCCTGTGCTGCAAATCCCTTAGCTGCCTCCATCTTGATGATAGCATCAACGAAGGCGATAGGCTCAACGAAGCCCTTACCATCTGCAGACCATCCATGACTCTTGCCCTTCCAGATCTCCCAGTGAAGGTGAACTCCAGTAGACATACCAGAAGTCCCCATAATTCCAAGAACTGTTCCAGCAGTGATTGTTTGACCAGCCTTGACCTTAATAGATCCAGGCTTCATGTGTGCGTATAGAGAGGTATAGAAATCCTTACCAATCTTATGAAGCACTACAACATAATGTCCAAAGCCACCGCCAGCAGCAGTTGAAACTGTTGCCTTTAGAACTTTACCATCATAGAATGACTCAATGTATGTAGGTCCTTTGCTTACGCCAAAGATATCTGTACCATTGTGATGCTTCTTTTCTTTCTTAACTGGGTGCATACGCCAACCCATCTTGCTACTGACTTTCCAGGTTTTCCCCTGAGCTCCGTCAATTGGAAATTGTGCCTTAGCCATATTTCTCTCCTTATGTTTGTATATCTTATTATAACATTACTACTTATTTAGTTAAAAGTCTTTTTGTGCCAAAACATTTCTTTGTATCCACCCCAGAATCTTTGCCTAACCTTTGTTGCACGAAGATAGTGATCTGAATCATGGGCTACAACATTAGACTTCCAGTCATCCCTTTTAAATGGAATCATCTGAAACATTGGAGTTCCTCTAGGGATCAAGCCAGTAAAGCCCTTCTTTATTAGAAAGGGGTGATTTGCATCTGTCTCATGATAATAGCCATCACTATCTACAATACCAGAAAAGGTTTGAAATGGCAAGTCTTCTCTGTTAAGTGGATGAGTATACATTACGCTATACCCCTTTGGAACCTTTGGAATCCACTGAGAGTGCCAGGCAAACTCTTGCTGATAAAAGTCTTCTGGAATTTTGTGAGATGTCTCTGGTCTCATGTCCATTAATACTGGATCAGATGAGGATAGAGAAATCGTAAGGCCACCGTCATCCTCCTGAGAAACCATCATGTCAGCCCAGGTAGATTGAATATAGCCCATACCAAATGAGTCGGCAAATGGCAAACACATCTTTACTGTAGAATTTCCTTCGCCATTATTATCAACTTTTGGCTTTCCACCTTTAAAGGCTGGCATGCTTGCAAACCAGTGTGGGATACTTTTACGGGCAGGACCTGGAGGATCTACAAGCATTTCAGCTTCCATAGTCTTTGGTAAAAACTCTATCTCTTTCATATATACCTCTATCTATTACTTGAGCCACCTGTCGGGATCGAACCGACCACCTACGCATTACAAGTGCGTCGCTCTACCAGATGAGCTAAGGCGGCATGTCCCTTGCAATAATGACGAAACATTATCCGCAGTTACCAGAGTGACGAGGGACCAATCACTCACAGCGTCTCTGATGGGACTTGAACCCACGACCCCTGCCTTGACAGGGCAGTGCTCTAACCAACTGAGCTACAGAAACAAGTGGGATGTACGACTAATCAGATCTACATCCCTGAGCCTTCTCCTAAGACGAGTGGACTAACTCCGAACCTATATCGTGAGATTACATACACGCCAGATTAACTACTGCCTGGACAGCAACAAGCGTTGCCAGTTTTACGTGCACTTGTACACGTATAGGTGATTAGCCTATAGAGCAGACGACCAGAATCGAACTGGCACCTTCAACTTGGAAGGATGAGGCACTACCATTATGCAACGTCTGCATGTCTAACTTTACTACTCTCTCATGTGTAGGTGGTGTTAGACAACCATTAGCTCCCCAACCTGGACTCGAACCAGGAACCTCGATGTTAACAGCATCTTGCTCTGCCAATTGAGCTATCAGGGAATACAGCTATTAAATTATACCAGAATCTTTAGAACTGGGGAACACGGGTCTCCGCCTTCTTCCCATTGCTTCTCTTCTTCTTCGCTCATGTACGGATCTCCATCATGGGTATAACAGAATGGATCTGATACCCAACCCTTGTCAATACCAATCTGAAGCCATTCCCAAACTTCTTGTTTGTCTAGGATGATAATATCTTTTTCATTTTCGCTCATGTATATAGTATACTCTCAAGTCTAGTAGTTGTCAAGTGTTTTTTAAATAATTCCATATGCTTTGTTCATAGCTACCCGAAACTCATCTGAACCAATATAAATTGAGATGCCATTAATGGTCCACTCAAAATTAACCTTATTTGAAACAGCGAACATTACATACCAAGATAAGAAGTCAGCCTTTATTTCCTGCTCAATATTGACTGCTGAAAGATATGGGATTGAGTCTATTTGTTTTTCAACAATAGAAATACCAGTTTTCTTTAACGAAAACTCTTTCGGCAAGATCTTTTTAATACTTTTTGTTTTCATTATTATAGTATACACAATTAGGATATTAATGTCAAGAACAAAATAAAATCTCCTCCTAGAATATTTACATTCTATAGAGGAGACTTTAATCTTTATGTGAGGCTTAGTGCTCAGAGTTCTTATCTACCTTGGCAAATGCAGCATTGATCTCATCCATGGTTAGTTTGCCATCTTCTAGGAATGCTCTAGCTAGCTTCTCAACTACTGTTGCTACTCCTAAGATTCCTGCCATCAATACTGCTGACCATAGGTCAACGCCAACTACTGCTCCTGCACCTAGAACTGATAGTCCAGATGCTGCAAACACTGCTAGAATTCTCCAGGCAATGCCCTTTAGGGTTGTGAACCCACCTGCTACTGATTCTTCTTCCATAATAGATTCCTTTCTATCCTATTAGTCTTTATTTCTGATACCGTAGGTAATTCCCCAAACAACTAGTGTTGCTATGATGGCATACCCGACAATTGTCTTAAACTCTCCCTCAAGAACTCCATAGGCAACGAACATTCCAAGAAGTGTCCATATTTGACCTAGGATATCACTGAAGAATCTTCTAATCTTTTCTTTCATTGTTATTCCTTTCTTCTAGCTGAGCCAGATCCCGAAGCTGCTGCTCCCCCTGAGCTACCGCCAGATGGTGCTGATGGTGCTGCTGGTACTGCGATGGCTCCAAGTGCTACGTTTACTGCTACAACTCCAGCAACGATAATTTTTTCTGCTTCTTCACGAGTTGCAGGGGACATGTCTGCACCCATGTTACCAAGGGCGTTAAGTGTATCTAACACTGCAGCAGCTCCTGGAATGCCGCTGAGGGCCTCTGGAAGGGCTAGGTCATCTGCTTGAGCAACAATTGCTAGGGCATCTAGAGCTGCCTCATATTCTGGGGAACCGTCAATAGCTGTCTCAAGAACTAGCTCTGCGGCGGCTAGAAGTACTATAGCTTGCTCTTCAGTTAGCTCTTCTGGATCTATGGCTATTAGCTCTTCTACTGCAAAGTTAGCTTCCTCAATAGATTCCGCAAGACTTGTTATTGCTTCTGGCTCTGGATCTTCTATTTGAACTAATGGATCTTCTGTTTCTGGCTCTTCAACTGGGAATGGAATTGGCTGTGGCTGAGGTTGTGGCTCAATCGCAGGAGGATCTACAACTGGAGGAACTTCTTCTGGAATAACTTCTTCGGGAATAATCGGTTCTGGACTAGGCTCTGGAGTAGGTTCTAGAATGGGTTCTACTGTTGGCTCTGACTCAGGAGTTGGCATTGGTGTAGGAGTAGGCTCTACTGTTGGAGTAGGCTCTGGAATAGGAGCAGCCTCATAACTAACAACAAAAATAAGAACCTTTACGGTTCCTCCAGCTGGATCTCCATACATATTTGAAGACTCTATAGTTACTGACGTTTGTCCAGAAGCTAATTGAGTTAATGTTGAGGAGACATCTAGACCACGAGTGGCATTATCTGGATCACCATACCAAGCTGTGATACTTAAGATTCTCTGCCCTACTGGTGCAATAACCTCTATACTTGTGCCCTCAGAAATTATAGTTGCTCCATCTGGAACAGTTGGTCTTGGAACTGGTTCTACCGTTGGCTCTGAAGTTGGCTCTATGGTTGGAATAGGCGTTGGGCTTGGTTCTACTGTAGGTTCTACTGTAGGCTCTGGTGTGGGCTCTACTGTGGGTTCTGGAGTAGGTTCTAGGGTAGGCTCTGGGGTAGGAATAACTGGCTCTGGAGTTAGGACTGGAACTTCTTCTACCTTAACAACGCCATACTCTTCAAGAGTCACAACTTGACCACTGGTAAGACGAACTCCTGTACGTGTGTGGCCATCATAGGTTGGACCAGTCAAAGAATACGATATTGATACCGTGCCGTCTGTATTGATAGCGGCAACAATGTTTATGTTCGTAGGCTCCGTAGCATTCTGTAGCCAAATTGGTCTAGCAGATATGTCTATTTGAAATCCACCATCAGATGCTGAGATAATTAGATGCTCATCACTATGCCAGTTCGGGTATACTACCCAGTCCATACTGTAAAGGCTAATAGATGGCGTTTGTGGGAAATCCCAATAAGTTCCATCTGGATTTCCAAAAGTAATTACAGAGTTAGTCGTTGCATAAACAGAGCTATACTGTACTCCATCAAATGTTACTGTGGTTGTGAGAGGAACCTGGTAGGACATATCGTCTCCACCGTCAGTAGTGACAACTACAACAACTGGCTCTATAGCCTCGTCTGCCATAGCTGGAACAGCAATAAGTAATGGCAATAGTGCCATTAATAATACTAAGAAGAATCGGGATATTCTTTTAATTTTGGGTCTTTCTATTAAGCAGCTTGGGATTATAAATGCTTAACTAGACTATTATATCATTCTATTAAATAGCAAAAGGGGCCAGGTTTCCCCAGCCCCTCTTTAAAACTAGACTAAAATTCCCAGTCTTCATCTTCTGTTAGCTCTTGCTTACCGATCACATAGCTAGAACCAGATCCAGAGAAGAAGTCGTGATTCTCATCTGCATTTGGAGATAGTGCTGATAGGATAGCAGGATTAACATCACATTGATCCTTTGGAAACAGTGCATCAAAGCCCAGGTTCATTAGTGCCTTATTGGCATTATAATGTAGGAACTTCTTTACATCCTCTGTCAAACCTAAGCCATCATAAAGGTCTGCTGTATATCTAATTTCATTATCATAGAGTTCCATCAGAAGGTCATAGGCATATGCCTTTAGCTCTTCCTGACGCTCCTGTGACGATTCATTGTATGCCTGCTGAAGTTTATACCCGATATAATAGCCATGCACAGCCTCATCACGAATGATAAGTCTAATTAGATCAGCAGTGTTAGTCAACTTAGCTCTGCTAGACAGATACATTGGCCAGTAGAACCCTGAGTAGAATAGGAATGATTCTAGCAATGTAGATGCAATCTTACGCTTCTCTGGATCATCACCATAGTAACGGTCTAGAACAATCTGAGCCTTCTTCTGAAGATATGGATTATCTTCTGACCAACGGAAAGCGTCGTCAATCTCTTGTGTAGATGTTAGTGTAGAGAATACACTAGAGTATGACTTTGCATGTACTGATTCCATAAAGGAGATGTTAGTTATAACAGCCTCCTCGTGCTGCGTACGAGCATCTGGGATCAATGACATGGCTCCTACCGTACCCTGAATTGTATCTAGCATAGTGAGTCCAGTAAAGACACGCATAGTTAGAAGCTTTTCCTCATCTCTTAGAAGTGCCCAGGACGGGACATCGTTTGAGATTGGAACCTTCTCAGGTAGCCAGAAGTTTGATGTAAGTCTATTCCAAACCTCTAGGTCAATTGGATCTTCAATCTTATTCCAGTTAATTGGTCTTGTAATCATTGTAGCCCTTTCTTATAGCATGCATGATACGCACTCTTCGACATCTGTACCTTCTAGGGCCATCTGGCGAATGCGAATATAGTAAATAGTTTTGATACCCTTACGCCATGCGTAAATCTGGGCCTTGTTGATATCACGAGTTGTCGCAGTATCCTTGAAGAACAAGGTCAGTGACAAGCCCTGGTCAACGTGCTGGGTAGCAGCTGCATAGACATCAATAATCTTCTCTGGTCCTACCTCATAAGCGTCTTGGAAGTACTCTAGATTTTCATTAGTTAGGTAAGGAGCTGGGTAGTAAACACGACCAAGCTTTCCCTCTTTACGAATTTCAATCTTAGATGCAATAGGGTGGATAGATGATGTTGAGTTATTGATATAACTAATTGATCCTGTTGGTGGTACAGCCTGTAGGTTCTGGTTATATAGACCAAAGTCTTTTACATCACCTGCAAGACGTGCCCAGTCAGCATCGTTTGGAATCTCAATATTTGCATCACTAAATATCTTAGCTACCTTCTCAGTCTTTGGCTTCCAGTCTTGATAGATATACTTCTCAAAGAACTCACCAGAGGCATACTTCGAACGCTCAAAACCATCAAATGGAGATCCAGTCTCTTTAGACATCTTATTAGAAGCTTTTAGAGCATGGAACAATACTGTATAGAAATACATATTCGTAAAGTCAATAGACTCTTCGTCTCCATAGTGCATGTGCTCCTTACCAAAGTAACCATGTAGGTTCATTTGACCTAGACCAATAGCTCTTGCCATCTTGTTACCCTCGGCAATTGACATTACAGATTCAATATAAGACATGTCTGCAACAGATGTCAGTGCACGAACAGCTACTTCAATAGTCTTGCCAAAGTCTGGTGACTCCATAGCCTTAGCAATGTTTAATGATCCTAGGTTACATGAGATATCTTTACCAATTTGATCGTATGATAGATCGGCATTGTATGTTGTAGGAGTGTTTACCTGCAAGATCTCTGAGCATAGGTTAGACATATTAATACGTCCATCAATAGGATTAACGTTATTCACGGTGTCTTCATATACAATGTATGGATACCCTGACTCAAACTGAAGTTCAGCAATTGCCTGGAAGAATTCTCTAGCCTTAATCTTAGACTTCTTAATTCTTGCATCATCAACCATCTCCTGATATTTCTCAGTGATGGAGATATCTGACATAGGAATGCCGTAGACACGTTCAATATCATAAGGTGAGAACAAGTACATGTCTTCATTATTCTTAGCTAGCTCAAGAGTGATGTCAGGAATAACAATTCCAAGACTAAGAGTCTTAATTCTAATCTTCTCATCTGCATTCTCACGCTTAGTATCCATGAACTTCATGATGTCTGGGTGGTGAGCACTTAGATAAACTGCTCCAGCTCCCTGGCGAGATCCTAGCTGATTGGCATATGAGAAAGCATCTTCTAGCAACTTCATTACTGGAATGATTCCTGATGACTGGTTTTCAATCTTCTTGATTGGAGCACCCATCTCACGAATGTTAGTCATGTTTAATGCAACACCACCGCCACGCTTTGAAAGCTGCAATGAAGAGTTTACTGCACGTGAGATTGACTCCATGTTATCTTCAATACGTAGCAAGAAACAAGATACAAACTCTCCACGCTGAGCCTTGCCAGCATTCAGGAAGGTAGGTGTGGCAGGCTGGAAGCGACCAGTGATAATCTCATCAACTAAATCTTTTGCCAATTGCTCATTACCCTTAGCAAGCATCAACGCATTCATTGTTACTCGGTCTTCAAAACGCTCTAGATATCTTTCACCATCGAATGTCTTTAGAGCATATGAAGTATAGAACTTGTAGGCTCCAACGAATGTCGGGAATCTAAACTTATAAGAATATGTTTGTTTAAATAGATCCTTAATAAACTCATCGGAGTATTGATTTAGGATTGTTGGATCGTAATATTCTTTTTCTATTAGGTAGTGTAACTTTTCTTCAAGGCTGTGAAAGAACACGGTATTTAGATTTACGTGGTCTAGGAAATAGGCTCTGGCTGCCTCTCTGTCTTTATCAAACTGGATCTTGCCGTCTGCCCCATAGAGATTGAGCATTGCGTTTAGTTCGTGATAACTGTAGTTATCCATATAGCTGGCCTAGCCTTTCTTTTACTTTAATTACATCATCGTCTGTACCAAAGATTTCCACTCTGGCAATTACTGGTACCCCAGTCTTTTTAGAAATTAAGTCTGCAGCAATGCAGAAGTGTTCTCCAAAATTTGTGTTGCCGAATCCAACGACACCACGAAGTCTTTCTCTGTTTTCAGGAATATTCAGAAATTCCTTTACCTGCCTGGGAATGGCCAATTTAATTGAGCCTCCACCGTAGGTAGGTATAAATAATACATATTCTCTAGACACAACTAGAGGCTGTTCTTTGTCCCACTTAATTGGGATCCTTATTGCTATGTTGTCTAATTTCTCAACAAATCTCTTGGTATTACCAGAATAGTTTGAGAAATATAAAATATCTATGGACATCTATTCTAACCCCTTTTTATAAAACTTTGGATGAAAAAAGGAGGGGATTTTTGCCCCCTCCTCCTCATTCACATGAGCTAATTAATTAACTAGCTTTACCTGTGACTTCTTTGATACCTTCTTGTTGTACTGCTTAGCAAGAGCGTTAAATCGCTTCACTAGAGCAGCATACTTTGCCTCTGCTACAGAGACCTTTGCATTTGCAACTGCAAGTTCTGCATCTTTGGTTGTTACTAGAGCAGCTAGGTCTACAACCTTAAACTGTCCCTTCACAAAGCCAACTGGAGTAGTTAGACCAGTTACAGCAGTTGCTACTGTAGCAGTTGCGACTAGATCATAGGTGTCTACTGACAAGGATGCAATATCCTGGGTAGCAGTTCCAGTGACTCCAGTAGTCAAAGTATAAGGAGTGGTTGCTTTTGAGCTGATTACCTGTAGGGCAATTGCGGCAGCATTTACTACGTTACCGAATACGTCAGCTCCTGAGACAGTTACCTTGGCAGTAGTTCCAAGAGCAGCAGTTGGAGCAGATACGGTAATAGTATTTAGTGCACCAGCAGTACCCTTTACATAATAGGTAACTGGGATAGCAGTTCCAACGGTTACAACAACCTTACCAGTCTTGGTAGTCTTTGTGTATACCTTGAATGCTGCAGTATTGCCAGTCCCAGTAGGAATGCTTAGAGCAGATTCTCCAGTGGTTGCAGTGACAGTTCCAGTTGTACCAGCCTTGATCAAAGTTGCATCCGTGGCAACTACGGTTACTGTTTCTCCAGCAGTAATACCAGCCAAAGCAAAGTCTAGAGCATCTGCAGCATCTACAGAGTTATCTGCAGGAACTGGTAGTGCAATAGCTGTTGCTTCTGTGGTACCGCCTGTAGCGGCAGTTGTAGCAATAGTTAGCGTGGTTGTGACTGCTGCGTTAGCAGGTAGTGCAATGAAAGTGGTTGTTGCAAGTACTACTGCAGAGGCAATAGCGATTAGTGGCTTCTTAAATGAAGTCATGTATATCTCCTTTTATTATTTGGTGTTTGATTAGATTAAATCAAATCTTGATAAGTAATCCCGAACTTCGTCGGTCATTGGCTTAGGTTTATAGTCTATCACTCCAGCAGGTCTATTGTCAAGTCCTGATTTTGGTCTATCCTTAAAACTATGAATCTCTACTTCAAGGTTCTCGTCTTTTCGTGTATGTGAAATTGCTCCGAAGATAGCTCCACAGACAGCATCTGCAAGGTCCTTAGATGATTTACGAGGGTGGTCAACACGGTTATTCTTCATGATCTTTAGCTCTGTTAGCTCTTCGAACAATAACTCTATTGATGGCATTACAAGTCTTTCTTCGTAGACTAACATGGCCATATCCTCATAGTGCTTCTTAGCTACAGACACAGTTTCAGTTCTGATGCCTACCTGCTTTAGCTCATTCTGGATATCAAAGGACTGCCAGCGGTCAAAGGAGACCATGCCAAGGTTAAAGCCTTGCCTACGTAGCCCTTGAATCCATTGTTTGACCTCTGAAAGGTTCACTGGTCCCTCAACCTTTGGCTCCCAATAAACAACTGCATCTACAACTACTACTGGCATTACCTGTGCATAATCCTTAACTACCTGAACACTTACCCACTTTTCTACGTGAGCAATTGCAACAGCACACTTGTCATGCTTTTGTGCAAGGTCAGCATGAACAAAATAAGTCTTGTCTGGATCTGGAGTAAAGGTTTCATCAATTCTTTTATATCCATCAATAGGATTTCTAATAGTCATACAGGCACGAACCTTCTCTACCTGCTTAAAGAACGCATCTGAGCTATAGGTTGGGATACATGCAAAGCGTTGCATAGCATCTCCAATGTCTGTATAGAATGCCAACTTGAAGTCATCAATTTTACGAGTAGGATTAACTACCCATGTTGGACGCTTAATGGCAAACATTCCTGGAAGCTTATAAGACAAGATAGTGTCTTCATCCCATGAGATGTCGAAGAAGTTTCCCTCTTGATCTTCTGGTAATTCATCGTTCATGATAAATCTGTGATGCTTGGTAACGACTTCTTTCTCTGCTACTACTGCATCGTATCTCTGTGAGATAAAGTCACCTGGATAACGAGGAAATGATAGCAACGCTACCTTGCCAAGATCTGGGAAACGAGAATCTACAGAAGCACGGAAGGCCTTGTAGATATTATCAGCAGTCTTACCCTGATCATTTCCAGTTCCAACCTCCTGAGCAAAACCAGAGATCTCATCTAGTACAGCCAGGATAAGGTTAAGACCCTCATGGGACTCTCGCTCAGAGTGACCAGAGTAAACAGTTAGAGAGTGATCAAACTCAATGCTGTCTGCCTTGGCATAGAACCTTCCAGCAAACCAGGGTGATCTCTCAATCTTAGTTTTAAAACCTTTAAAGAAAACGTTCTTAGCCTGCTGTGCGTTAATAGCAACGTTAATGATATCAATAGCATCGCCAGATGGCTTACCGAAATATCGTGCTGGGTCTTTTAGGCAAAGTAGTTTATATACAATATATGCACAGGCAACGGTAGAGACAAAGTCCTTACCGCTACCCTTACCAAGTTGAAGGATTACTTCATTCTTAGTATACTTCTTATAGTAACGCCTACCGTCCTCCTCGCCCATGATGTCAATAACATCTTCAAGCTTGTAGACCTGGCTCATAGCCTCTACAATGTCATACTGAATATCAGATAGTGGTGGCTGTGCAAGATAGTGCTCACCTTCAACAAAGGTTTTTGCATCTACTGGCATCTCATCGAAGTTACTATCCTTAAGGACTTCTAGAAAATCATTGAACATCGTGGACAATTGTAATCACCTCTCTCTCTTTTGATACATCAGAAAGCTTACGCATAATCTCATCACGAATTTGTGGATGACTAGATGCTATATCTTTAAGTATACCAACGAGGACATCTTGCTTACGCTCAATCTCAATCATCTCTTCTGCTAGCTCTTTGTTCTCTAGCAGTCCAGCCTTCTGTAGCATGTCAATACGCTTAGACTCTAGGTCCATAACTAGCTTAATGCCTGCTGTTTTTGCCTGAAGGTTTGCTGTCGTTGTCGCATCATCAATTACTTCATATGCTTTACTAATTAGTTTAGTATAGTGAGTATCTGCACCGACAAGGGCTTCTTTAGCACGAGCACGAATAGCCGCATTGTCTGCAGCCATGGTTCTCCACTCATCAATATAGGCTACGACCTTTTGACGAGGCATCGCAAGTTCTTTAGAGATCTGAGTAGGTTCAGATCCTGCTAGGTATCTTTCTACAACTCTATTTACATTGTCTAGATGTTGAATTAGATTATCTTCAGTTGACATTCTTAACTACCTTCTTAATCCTTCTCTTAGGAATACGCTTGATTCTATCAATCCTAAATGATCTAAATGCCCCGACCTGGCCACGAGTGACTTCAAAACAGTCTACCCATTGGACATTAGTCTCTGTGTTGGTTGTAAGGCTATCAAATTTAAATCTTACTCCATACTCTCCACGAATCTTCATTAAGTCACCTTTGACTATAGTAAACCCATCAACGACTATCTCTGGTACTCTGTCGAACTTTGTCTTCAATACTGGAGCCTGGTTCTTTTTCCTCATTAGATGTTTCCTTCAAGTCGTTTAATCTCGTCATCAATATAAAAGATTGCTTTTCTGAGGTCTTCAATATGCTTGTCTTCATTCTTTATTCCTGCTCTCCAGATATACTTCATAGCGTTGCCTAGGTTAAAGTTCATGTGTCTAGTTACTTGGATTGTTTCTATACCGCTTGGATGGGCTGTATAGTGTGCTGGATGACTTACCATATCTATATTATTTGCTTTGGTCATTAGTGACTCTTCCTCCAATAGTTCTTGTACATCTATCACAGATAGTGTATGTAATTCCTGTGAATGGACATGAGGATTCTCTTGGTGTCTCATGCTTGCATGTTAAGCCTATGAACAGGCCCATGGCTTTTTTCTTAAAGTGCTTTACAATTCTCATCGCTTAGACCTTCTTAATTTAAACTTAGCAAGATAAACATAAATAGTTTCTACGCTTGTTCCGCATTCTTTTGCAATATCTTCTGGACTTTTTTTATCCATCCAATATCTTTTTTTTAACCAGTTTTCACTAGTATATAGCTTTGCCATCTATTTGTCAACCTTTCCCCAGTTATTGATTGCCCAATGCCCAATACCAATCGCATCAGCAACATCATTATCTGAAATATCTTTATCATAATAGGTATTTACAAAGTGGATTGTCCTGAGCTTTCTGATATCTCTAGACTTATTTGTATACCAGGCTTTTGATTTATCTGGATACTCTTTCATTAGAGCTAGCTTCTCAACTGCCGTGAGCTTTCCATTTCCAATATATGTTTGCCAGGTTATTGGATTAATAGATCCTGCAATATCTATACTGTTAAGACTTGCAGCTCCTAGGAGAGCTCCCTGGACTAATGCTAGGTCTGCAGCAGTCTTAGGACTATTGATAAAGACTGTATGTTCAATAACAATTGCATCAATGTCAAATAGTTTAAACACTGCCAGTGTCTTTGCTGCTGCATCTGCAACTTTGGCATAGGTATCTTTACCCTGGAAATTGATCTTTCCGTATTTGACTAAGGCCATACCAGAAAAGATAGCAAAAGCAAGACTATTAGTACTAGCATCGATAGAGCATATATTTTTAGGTTTTTCTTTTTCATTAATCCTGCTTAAATTTACCATTTGCAAAACCTTTTAATTCCTTCAGAACAGTGGATACGTCTGAGGGGTTGACAGTACATTCTACACACAAGATATCATCATTGTATGCCGAAAGAGTTTTACTACAAGACTTGCATTTCCGGTCTTTACCGTAACGCCTAGTTCTTCTAGAAACCAAGTATCTTTCAGCTATCTTCTCTTTTGTTGCAGCAGTTCTACAATCAGGAGAGCAGTATATCTGATAAGATATCTTGGTTGAGAAGGTGTTATCACACCATTGACAGTGCTTCATCTATTGGCTCCAGAGCTTTAAGTTTAATGTCTCCAGTGCCAGCTTCTGCACAGACCTTAGAAAGAGGACAGGTTTTACAGATCTTAGAATTAGATCTATAGTTTTTTTCAGGCAGGGTTTTATCTTCCCATGCCTTCCTGACATCTCTCATCCAGTCAAAGGCTCGGTCTACCCACCCACCATAATAATCACTTAGGACTACTGGTAAAATAAGTAGCTCGTGATTGTTTTTATTTTCATAAATTAATACTGCTCGTTCTTTTTTTAGAATCTTCATATAGATAAGAAGCTGAACTAGGTGACCAGTCTTTGGCTTACCATGAATCTTTCTATATTCGAATCCCTCACTTGGCATTGTTTTAATTTCGCCAAGAAGATCTTCGCCTTCCCAATTTAGAATTACGTCTCCGTAACCAAAGATTGGAGGATCTTCAGATGTAATCTTAAACTCTGAGTCTACCAAGAATCCTGGGACGTTACCCATCGCTTCCTGAATACGCTCGTGAGACTTTGTACCAGCATTCATGTTGGCACCACCATAAGCATCTGCATTATCTTCAAAGATACCGCCTTCAAAGGCTAGGTACCAATAACGAGCACACTCTCCATGAGAGAATGCAACTGTTGATGGAGCAAATGTTTTCTTTGTAGTGAACTTGTCAACACGATTGATAGTGTATCCAGATCGTATCTTTGCGATTAGCTCTTCGCTATTCAAGAAAGACTCAATCTTTTTCTCTATTGGTTTTAGCATTACTTGTTGCAATAAACTTTTTGCCATGTTAACACTAGCGAGTAATATACTTGAGGGCTGATACTAATGCATTAATTGATTCTGCAGCAGTATAGTACAAGTTCTTCTTCGCTCTGTCTCCTTTATCTACATTGGCCATCCATGTTGCCTTAAAGGACATCTTCGCTGCAATTGCTTGCAGTCTGACGATCTCTATGGTAGCTACATTAAGTGGAATATCTGGTTTAATGATGACCTTTGCAATAAAGGTAAGAGCTGTCGTTAACTCTTCATCATTCATAAAATCAGCAATCTCGGTGAGACCATTGATCATTTCTATTGTTGTTTGTTGTTGTTCCATTTTAAAACTCCTGTATTACTAGTATCTAGTATAGCATTACTCAGAGGTGATGTCACCTATTAATTGCTCTAAAATTGACATTTCTATAACTGCTAGTCTAGTCTTAATTCCAGAGTCTCCAATGACAACTACAATAGCAGGATCATTGTTATTACGAATAGCATCAGTTGTCGCTTTTGCCCAGACATCTTTGTTGAGGGTAAAAGATTTACCCACTTCTTTAAAGTCAACAGTAAAGTTTTCCCACGTGGCATCACCCTTGTGTGTTCCTCTACCAGAATTTTTGTGCATCTTAGCTCCAAGTCTTTTACTCTCACTCTTCTCGCTCATAGTCTCTCCTACTCTTCTTTGTTCTTAGGTCAACTGTGCTGAGATGCTTTTCATTACACATCCATGTTAACTCCTTAGATTCTGGATAAGATCTAAGAGAATTTACTGGCTTACTACATACCTGACATTTAAATTCACCTTGATAGATGTTATACTTCGCCATTCACTTTAGCCTTAATTGAGTCTTGAAGATCTAGGTCTTCTCTTACACGGTTTACGAATGCTTCTCTACCCTGGACCTTTGAGCCATCTGGAAGGATGTACCAGGCTCCTGTACGCTCTACGATACCCATCATCTCTGCAGTATCCACCAAGTCGCCCACACCATCAATACCCACCAAAGGACCTCTGAAATAAAAGTCATACTCTCCGCTTTGGAAAGCTGGTGAAGTTTTGGAGAACTGAATCTCCCAGCGAACCTTGCGGCCAACCTTTTCCTCGATGAGTTTATCTCCCACAGCAATCTTACCCTTGATAGCCTGATTGTCAGACTCAGAGCTAAATAGTTTAATGACGGTTGAGCTATAGAACTTAGTAGCCTGGCCACCTGATGGCTGCTGACTTGTATACATTGCACTAATGTTATTACGACTCTGACTAATGAGGACAAGCATTGTAGGCTTGACCTTGTTATTTGCATAGTTGAGCATCTTCCACGCATTACTAAAGTCTCGTGACTCTGCTCCAATTTGCTTAGTATTCTCAAGTTCCTTGAGTTCATCTGTACCCTTTTCAAAGTAAATAGCAGGTAGCAATGAAGTGATAGAGTCAATGACAATAATATCCACTCCAGCATTCATTAAGGCTGTACCTACATCTACCATCTCATTGATAGTTCGTGCTTGAGAAACAATAAGCTTATCGGTATCTACCCCAAGCTTCTTAGCCCATTCTTCAGAATATGACATCTCAGCATCAATCCAAGCACAAAGCTTTCCCTCTTCCTGAGCCTCTCCAATTAGTTGAAGGCATAGAGAGGACTTTGCGGAAGACTTGCTACCCCAAATAAGTACTTGGCGACCTAGAGGAAGGCCACCCATAAGAGCACGATTCATTCCATGACTAGGAGTCTTCTGGTGTTCAATCTTAAATCCTACGCCATTAGATAGTCTCTTACGAATGCGTGGATCTAGTGCTGCCAAAGCTTCTTCATAAGTTGTCATTATTCTACCAGCCCATTAATCTTTGCTGGGTTAAATCCTGCCCAGGCATCATCTTCTGTTACTACTACTGGGGCTGCTTTAAAGCCCATATCTACGATCATGTCATAGGCAATAGTATCAACTGTAATGTCCACTGTCGTGAACTCCGTACCGTTCTTTGTAAGAAGCTTCTTTGTTTGTTCACACTGCACACATGCAGGCTTTGTATATACTATAACTGCCATTAGAACTTTACTCCATGCTTCTCTGGACGAGTCTTGTTGTACCCAGTCTTTTTCTCAAACGCCTCATCCAAAGATACGTTTGTGTACTCATGTTCTACTAGTCCAGCATATAAATCGAATGTTCTAATAAGGATATCTGCCATCTCATCTGCAATAGCTTCTGGACCATGAGACTTACGAATAGCTTCCATAACCTCTACAGCTTCTGATACAATCATCATTAGTTGTTTAGTTATGAATATGTCATCTACCACCTCTGGCCAGAATCCTTTTTCTACTGCTACTGAGTGTAGCTCTTCTGTTATATCTTTAAACACTTTCAACATCCTCCATAATTACTGTGCCATCTTTTGTCTGTCCAAAGGTAAAGTTGTATGCATTACCCTCTTCAATTTTCATATACGCCTTGGCAAACGACGTAGGAAATACTGTTACTGAGTGTAGGTCACGATCGGTGTCTGCTACAACCAGTGAGGCCATCTTCTTACCAGCCTTGGTTATGCGTGGCTTAAATGATACCACGAACTTCTCTTCTTCCTTATATGGAAGTTGACGATAATTCAAGAATTTTAGGAAGCCAGCCGTTGATGTTTTAATCTCATCTACAGGAACTGCAGACACAATTCTATTATCACTAGCAAGAAGAATATAAGTCTTACCTGCCTCAATAGTAGTCTGCTCTTCATCAAAGATAGCAACACTTCCAGTCTTATCTAGCAACTCTACACGTGACCAGCCTGTTCCTCTCTTGATACCCTTAATCATACCCATTAGGATATAAGCACCCTTCTCTTCAAACTCTTCAACATCATTGATAAATGCGTGGTAGTGTGAAGGAACTGATAGATTAAACTCTGGTAGGTTAAGGTATTCATATAGATTTTCCTTAATCTCTTCGTCATTCCGTGGATTATCTGGGAAGGTTGCTCCACCAACTACCCTCAAAGCCTGCAATGCACGAGTATTAACTCCACTGCCCTTAGTAAATGTAAACTCTTCTAGCTCCTTATAGGAGTTAAATGGACGAGCCTCCATGTATTTAGCTGCAATGTTATCAGAGATGTACTTAATTGCGGTTAGTCCAAAGCGAATTCCCTTGCCCTCAATCTTAAAGTCAATGTCTGAGTCGTTAATGTGTGGAAGTTTTACAGAAATACCCATACGCTTTGCCTCAATTAGGTACTCTGTACGAGTATCCTTGTCCTTCTCATTCTTAAGAAGAGAGTACATGAACTCAATAGGATAGTAGAACTTTAACCACGCTGTCCAGTATGAGAGGGTCGAGTAAGCCACAGCATGTGACTTATTGAAAGAGTATCCAGCATGGGCCTCAAAGTCCGTCCAGAGGTCTTCTGCGGCTTCTGGGCGTAGGAATCTAGATGCTCCCTTAACGAACTGATCACGATATGCATCAAATTCACGAGCATCTTTCTTCTTACCAATAATCTTACGAACCTTATCGGCATCTGCCATGGTCATTCCACCAAGTTCGGTACATGCCTGCATAACTTGTTCTTGATATAGAATACATCCATAGGTCTCAGCAGTAAACGCCTTCATCACCTGGTGGTGATAAGAGATGTTCTGCTTACCGTGCTTTCGAGCAATATAGTCTTTACC
>Ga0196901_1000075_pt1 | contig 45675 bp, 52 predicted proteins | sample CB_VirMetaG_FD_169099 | JGI IMG/M metagenome (GOLD analysis project Ga0196901, IMG submission 169099) | Freshwater to marine saline gradient viral communities from Chesapeake Bay - CB_1504_1 Viral MetaG (v3) (version 3) | ecosystem: Environmental > Aquatic > Marine > Coastal | place: USA... | reverse complement strand
CACTACCTGCGGAAGTGTTTTGCCCAAAGAAGATCCTGCAGTCGCCTGTGTCGTTAGTGAGATTTAAAATAGGACCAGTACCAGACGTGGAACCATGTAAATGCAGATCAGTAAGAACGCTCGAGGTGCCAATCCCTACACGGCCTGCGGAATCAATTCTTACTGCTTCAATAACACTAGATGTGCCTCCCCTTTTTGTTCCAAGTGTTAGGGCTCCAGCTCCACTACCAGTATGAACCAACCGAATGGCACCTTGAGCAGGTTGAGCGCCATCTCCTGTGGCTTCAAAAGTTATGCCCGAATCAACTCCTGCAGTCGTATTTGTATTTGAGGCTCGCAGCGTAGAGGTTGTTGCAAGCATATTCGCAGACGAATACACCGAGCTACTGGAAGTTGAGGCGTGGCATATACCAAGGGGCGAACTGGTCCCTATGCCTACGAGCCCTGTCGGGGTGATGCGCAGGCGTTCGGTGCCATCAATCGCAAATCTAATGAGCGAATCACTTTTTTCGTTATCACGGTCGGCTTCAAGCAATAAATCACCACCAGCACCAGAGATTTGGCAATCAGGTGTTCCAGCAGCATCACTGTCGGTAAACCTAATTGCTGGGGAAGCGCTTTCGAGATGTAACAATACTGCTGGAATCGCCTTTCCTACACCAACGTTCCCACTCGCATCAACAAACAACCGCCCAGTGCCATTAGTGCTCAGGGCTAGTTGATCTGCGCCGGGGCTGTAGATGCCCGTATTAGCGTCAAAGTAAATGGACGGTGATGCAGCACTACCTACAGGAACTCCAAGAGCCCCAGTCATAGTATCGCCATTAAGGCTTACTGTAGTAGTATCAACGTAGTTCTTTGTTGCAGCATCTTGAGCACTAGAAGGTTCAGCAACATTAATGATCTTATTGCTGTTCATAGTCAGCACATCATTAATGCTGACATTACCAGTACCATCTAGCAAACTATTACCATTCAAATCAAGGTTAGCACCAAGAAGAGCATTACCACTAGGATCAACAGCAAGTGTAGACAAATCAAGTGGGAATGAACCAACAGCAACAGAAAGACTATTACTTTGCTGATCAACAACAAAGAAGTTACCTAGTTTAAACTTACCGTTTTGATCAGTAATAGCAGTCCAAATCTTACCGTCATTCAACTCAACAATTTGAGCAGCATCAACGGGTACACCACCGTTCTCAGGTAGTGCAGAGTAGTTAGTGCCAGAACCACAGTACTCCATGGTATGACCACTAGAGGCAACCATAGAACGTAGGTAGAAGCTAACAGCAGAGCCACTAGCAACAGCACCATCAAGACCAAGGTTCTGAGTTCTATCAGCAGGGTTGGGGCGACTAATAGTAACATCCCATCCAGCACCATTAGCAGTAGCAGACAAGATTGGGTAAGTATTACCACCGATGTCTACAAGCATATTACCTTGTGGACGTGTAGCACTACCATGCCAGTTAGCGCCAGCAACCGGAGCACCAATGGTAAAGGTAATAGCTTGATCAGCTGCATTAGCAGTTGTTGTGGCTGTAAAGATTGCAGTAGTCGAACGACCATCAGCAATCAAACCATAACGACCAAAGTCAGTAGTAGAAGCAGCAAGGTTAGCTTGACCACCATTTAAACACTTAATGTGATAGTGGTTAAAGAATGCATAGCTACTTGTTGCTTGACAATAACCATTGTTAGTAACAAGGATACCAGGACCATCAAGACCAACATGGGTGTAGCTATCACACACCATAGAACGAAGTGGGCTGTTGCTATTAACAACAGAACCATCAATCAAAAGACCACCACCAGTTGGTGCAGAATCAGTGTCTCCAGCACTACCACCAGCAGGGGTGTGTGCATTCAAGTTAGCATTATCAATCTCAGAGTCAGAGAAGTTAGTGCAGTTTTGAATATAAGGAGACTTATAAATCATTGCTCCGGGGTAGAACGAAACGTTCCAACCTTGGCTAGGAGGTAGACCATAAGTACCATCAGGATCAATAGAACCTGCAGCACCTCGTACACCACTAGCTTTAACACCAGTTAAAGTCAGGTTTTGAAGGAAGGTACCACTGTTAACACGGAACAGTGAATTTTCTTCAGTAGCTGGTGTAGGATGAATAATACAACTACGAAGGGCTGTACCAATAATCGACACATCCTTTTTAGTGATATCAATTGGAGCTACTTCCTGATAGACACCAGGAGCAACTACAACAACACTACCATCACCATAAGCTGCATCAGCATTGATCTGATTGATAGCAGCTTTAATGGTTTGCTTGGGACGACTAATACGGTGACCATCATTACCATCATCACCAGCAGTTGCATCAACATAAACAACCTTAGGTTGGTTAGTGAACGCACCACCAGAGGCTACTGCAAGCCATGCTGAGCCATTCCAAACAGAAACTGTAAGGTCTTGGTCATTCTGCAACCAAGTCTTACCTACAGCCCAGTTAGAACCCACAGGAGTGCTTGCCTGCACCAAGGTGTCAAACCGTTGAGCAGCAGCATAAGTAGTAGGGATACGACTATCACTGTCCCAAGAAGGACTACCAGCTTCCTGTTCAGCATAAGTGATGATATCTTCAGCCTTAATGCGATCTAGATCAACCGAACCTGCACCAATACCAAGAGTAATAGTACCATCACCATCATCAGTTACAGTGATACCTGTGCCATCGGTAGCAATATCACTAGTAATAGCTGCATCAATTTTACTATCAATTCGATCATCAATAGCAGCTGTAGAAGCAATCTTGGTATCATTACTTACCCAAGTATTGCCGTCATAAAGGGTGTTATCAAAACGATCCCAATAGTATTCTTTCAGGTAAGCATCTACATCATCGGGAATACCTTGGCAGTTAGCTTCTTGAATAGCATAACGAAGTTGTTCAAAGTTTCGATTAAGGTCATCTGAACGGATAGCAGAACCTGGATTAAACAACGCTCGGATATCATCAATATTAGTGATACGACGAATCCGAACGTTATCAACAGTAGGTTCACCAGGATCAACAGGTACAGCAGGAGCCGGTGGAGCAGTACCTGTAAACTCTACAATGGTGGGGTTAGCATCAGTTACCTGCCAAGGGTAGGTAGCATCAGTCGTTAGCTTTTCGTTCCATTCTTTAGTTGTAGCGTTCCAGAAATAAACGTGGATTTCAGATTTAAAAATGTACGGGAAATCAAATGAGAACTGTGTTTTAGTCCCATTACCCGCTTGAATTGTTTGTACGTCAGCGCACGACATAATTGTTACTTACGAATTGAAAGGGCGGGATTAAGTGTTTCACCAGCAATATTAGCCTCTTCAATCAAATCACGTTCAATTTGACGAGATTCAATTTGAGTAAACATTTCAGCACTCATCTCACTATAAGCGATTTCCTCAGCAGCACTACGTGCTTCAGACAACCTAGTGTAAAGATCATGCCACTTTCTAATTGATACCTGATCAGATTTCAAACCACTTCTACGTGCATCACGTAGTTTAGCAATACTATCCCAATCACCAGCGTCACGCATAATCTCTTGGATAGCACGTTTGAAATGACCACCAGTACCCATAAGACGGAAGAGTTCAGAACGTTCAGTTGCTTCAAGTTTTACACCATCCTTGGTACGGAAGGTAGTGTTGATATCGAACTCCATCTCTTGAAGGAAGCGTTCTTCAGGTGATTGCTCAGCGTGAACCTTAATGGGGCTGTAAGCATTCCAGATACGTTGCAGAAGACCATAACCATTAGCCTTCTCACCAGTCACCGGACTATAAACATAGGGATGACGGTTAGACATATCAAGGTAGCTGTTACGGTTAGAGATCAATGAGAAGAACTCATTATCAACTTCCCTCAAACCTTCACTAAAGATACGAGACCATTCAGCACGTTGTCCAGCAAGGGGACCAAGGCTGTTAAGGAATCCAGCACTCCAACGAGTCAAAGCACCTTCGTTACCGCTAACAATATCAAGCAATGGTTTGATAGTAGACAAAGCAGTACGATCAGTGATAGATGCACCAATCACAAAAGCTGTTTTCTCAAAGAGACGTTCAACAGCTGCTTCACCAAGCATATCAAAGTTATCTGCGATGTTAGCTACAAGAGCCATAGCATCTGCAAGAGGTCCCATTGCTTCATAGGAATACCACTTACCGTCAGCACCTTTGATGCTACGAGGTTTCCAATTGGAGTTCTTTTCACGAGCACGTTGGATCTCTTTGTCGTAGATACCATCACCTGTGATACGATCATTCAAAGCGAGACTAATAGCTCCCGTTACAGCAAGACCACCGAGAGCTTTACGCCCCCTTGTGGTGTACTTAAGGTCAGCGATTTTGTTTTGCTTAGCGATAGTATCAAGGTTCTCTACATCAATGTTACGAGCACGCAGCAGTTCATCAACACGTGCTTCGTTGCTAAGTAGATCATCCAGCTTGACATAAGCTAGCTCGTTAACATCACGTTGGAATGGCATCCAAGGTCCGTACTTACCACCCATATCAATTAAATTCATACCAGTGGTAGGAAACATCATGAAGGGACGTAGACCAGGGATAGTATTAACCAAAGATGTAACACCTTTAGCAAGATTGCTATCAATGTTCAATGCCATTTCAGCTGTAGCATATTGCACAGCTTCATCTTTAAGAAGACCATCAGCACCAAACATCTCGCTGTAGTACTTATCAGCAAGAGGTTTAACGTTCTCTTTAGTTACTTCCTTACCAGAAGATACAAGTTCATCCATAGCACGGAAGCGTGCCTCAGCTGATGCATTAAATGCTCCAGTAAGACCATCAGTTGCAGTCATGGCATTAACACCAAACCGCAATACTGGATCCTTACCAAGATCATTTAACATCTCCATTTGGTTAACCAAGTATTGAAGACCATGGTTACCTTCCTGTGCCTGACGTTGTGCAGACATCTTCAGGAATTCAAGCTCCCGTTCTTGTGAAAGCAGAAGGTCGATACGTGTACCAGATCGTACAGAGTTAGGTTCTTTAGATGCACGCATAAAGACATCACCAGCATAAGGTAATGCTTTCTTCAACGTATCTCCAATAGAGCTGTAAGCAATCCAACCACGTTGAATAGCTTTCATATCTCCAGCCATTGCAGCACCTGCAAAGTGAGAGATAGGTTGAGAGATGATACCACCAAAGTTACCAACCAAAGCTTCAATAGGTGTCTTAAAGGCAGACAACATATTATTGAAGATGTTAGACCACACACCAGCAACAAGCTTGTTCTGTACATCTGGGTTAAGGTTAACAAGACCTTTACCAAGATCAGTAGTCATCTCAGAGATCCACTTATTCATCTTAACAATAGTGTCAATATCACCATTGGTAAGTTCATAAGCGAACAAGAACTCATCCATCAAACGAGGTTGATTGAAAGAGATCTGTCTCAAGGTATCAGCGAAACGTTGGGAGTCTTGGAAGATCTTATTAGCTACATCACCAGCTCCATCAACAGTAGCAAGGTTGTAACCTTCAATGTTACGGAAACCATTCTGAACAAGTTGGATCAGGTTAGCCTTACGGTTCTTGTAGTACTTAGCAGAACCAGACAACTGATTGACATACTGCATCAAGTCAATAATCTTTTCTTGAGCAGCTTCAACAGCAGAAGACCCTTCCATCAGACGTGCACCTTCTGCAAGGTCAGAGATACGTCCAGACAGAGAACCAGCAAGCAACGATTGAGCACGACCAATGTCCATACTGGTGAGTTCAGTACCAAACCCACGCAATGCACGTGCAGCCATAGCGAAGCCTTCCTCAACCATTACTTCACGTCCATCTTCACTACGAAGAATGAATGGTTCAAGGACTTGACGTACTTCTTCTTTACTCATCCGAGGATCAAACAATTGAATTGCCAGATCTTCGTTAGCATCCATTACATCATCAAAGGTGACCTTCCAACCATCACCTTCCATACCAATACGACCTGCTTGCTGCAATTGATCAGCAAGACCAAGAACAATGTCTTGAGCATTGTCACCACTCTTCAGTGCATACTTAAGAGCAGGTTCAGAGATCATATTACCAAGACGACCGTAGACAGTATCTAGGTTTTTAGAGATACGTGCTTGGTCGATAGCAGCACCTACTACACCGAAGTCATCTACAGTACGTACACCAAGTTCTGTGTAGTCAAAGAGATCATGGACACCTTTAAGAGGTACATCCATGTTGGGGCTTTCAGAAAGGTTGTAATAACCTACCTCATCCAACGCTTCCTCTTGTTTGATAGCAGATGCAGTAATAGCATCTTCAGGGTCCATAGAGGAGGGCTTGGGAGCATTAGCTTCGAGCCATGCACGTGCTTGGGGTGTCTCTCCTACAAGACGATTAGAGCGACGTAGAGAAGCTGCTGCATCAACCATAGCTCCAGTGAACTTAACGACACCCTCAGCAAGAGCCGTAAACGGTCCCATACCAAGATCTTCGTAGATGTTCTTCTTACGCTTAAGGTCCGGTGGATCATCCTTAAGTGTAGCTAGTGAATCAGGAATAAAATCCCAGGTATTGGGGAAGTTCTGTTTAAGAGTACCAGTTAGGTTATCCTCCTCATACTCGCTACTAACAGCACCAACGGCAACACCAGCTGCTGATTCAACACCCAGTACACCAGCTGCTTTAACGAAAGCATTATTACCAAGAGACCAGCCAATACGTGAATGTGCTGCAGTACCACCCCTGATACCAAGCCTAGAAAGGATAATAGTTGGTGCTACAACTGATGCAATCTCTCGAAGTGCTTGGAGATGTTTAGTTTGAAACTCAGGTGGTTTAGGTACATTAACACCAGCAATTTTGTTGATAGCTTCTACACCAAAATCAACAAGACCAGCTGGTACGGTCATCGCACCTTCTGTTATTTGACGTGCAGCATCACCAATATCAAAACCTTGTTGCCACGGGAATTGTTGTTCTTGTTGCATCCCAGCCGTAGCGGGTTGCGGGGTTTGAGCTTGTCCAGGTTGTCCTCCCGTAGGAGTAGTTGCCATTTGAGCGGCTTGAGCAGCAGCCTCTTCAGATTGCCGCTCAAGTTCCATCTGGGCTTGTGCTTCCTCAGATAGTTCCATCTCTCCTGGATCAACCCTAAACATCTCTGTAGGATCGTATTCCATAGTTTAATTCAACATGTAATAAAGGTTTGGTCTACCATAAGCTTGTTCATACGCTTGTGGCGTATCTTTCCAATCAAACCTAGCACGTGAAGTGCTGTTACTAATAATCATACCATCTGCTCCAACAATACCGATATGAGGGTAAGGGTCAGTTGGATGATTGTCCTGCATGATAGCAATAGCTCCTGGCATAGGACCAGAGACACGTCTACCACGTTCGTCAAGGACTCGCTTTACCTCAGGTACATAAAGACTATTACCCCAAGGTACATCCATACCAGCAGCACGCATTACTTTATTCAACGCCCAGACACAAGCATTACGTCCAGCATCAGGACCATCGCTTGTATCCATACCAATGTAGTTAAGTGCGCTAGAAGTAAGACGCATGTTACTGTTGCTTGTACGCATAAGATGTGGGTTATTAAGTGAAGCTGTAGAACCACCGTACTTATACAAAGCTTTAGTGAACTTCTTACCGTGGTTAATCATCTCAGTCTTCTTAGGACCGTCAGGCATCTCACCACGTACATAAGCATCATAGTTACCAGGACCTGCATTATATGCCATAGCAGCTGCTACAGGATCCTTATACCTATCAAGCATCTGTTTGAAGTACTGTGCACCATAGGTGATGTTAGCTTGTGGGTTCTTCCAATCATTCTGTGCAAAGAAGTTAGGATGAGACCTACGATTGATCTGCATCACACCAAAGGAAGATCCATTATAGCTAACACTATCAGCTTTATGTGTACTTTCAATTTCACCCAACGCTGCAAGGAATGCAGGATTTACACCTACTGCTTGCCCAGCTTGTTGATAAACCATACCAAGATTATTAGGTACAATGGTTGGGTTAAACGTATTAGCTGAACCTAGACCACGTGCAGAGCGATCAGCACTAGGTGTCTTATAAAGAAGACGTTGGAAGGATGGGCTTACTGTTTGCCCAGTAGTCTGTAGAGACGGGGGTGGTTGCAAAGCAGGAAGACCAAGAGCTGCAAATTGACGGTTAATAATAACCATAGGGTCTAAACCATTAGACATACCGGCAACAGCTAGCACATCTTGAGGGATAGTGAATCCAGGTTTACCGTAATTCCTAGCAATTACTGGAGCTTCTTCTGCAGTGATAATAGAGTTCTTAGTGCTGATAACCCTTTCCAAACCATTCTGTCGAATGTTCTTTTGTAGTTCACTGAACCTACGGTTAGCCTGTTCTACAGCAGACAGAGCACCTTTATTAAGGTTAGGGAATGTTGCAGAACCACCAGGAGCATCAGGTTTACGGAACCAAGGGCTATTGGGATCCCTAGCACCTGCTTTTACTTCTGCATCCAAAGCTTGACCAATAGTAGTAGCAGCTTGGTTGAAGTCCATACCACCTGCTACAGCCCGATCAACACGTGCCCGGTATTCAGCCTTCATACGTTCTTGAAGGAAGACACTAGAAGGTGTGTTAGGTTTGTTAGTACCAAAAGAGGTTACACCATTAGCAGTAGCTTTGAAAGATTCAGCAGTCTCTTTATAGATACCTTGGTTGTAACGTGCTTCTTGTGCTTTATAACGCTCAGCCAATGCCCTACCTACTGTAGGATCTAGGGCTTGTGCAGCAGCAACAGCTTCACGTGTAATAAGACCATCAGGAATAGCTTCTAGCTTTTTAATACCCTCAGCTTTTTGTACAGCTTCAACAGTATAAGAAGCTTGGAACCTTAGGATATCAGCTGGTACTTTACCGTATGTATTACGGAAGAACTCAACAGCAGCATCAGCATTAGATTGAGTTGGGTCTTGAGTCAAACCTTCAAGGATGCGCTCAGAGTCTTTAGTAAAAGTAAGGTCATCCATTTGAAGCTGACGCTTTTCATACTCAAGTTGTGATTTAACCCGAGCTTCTTGCATATCAGCAAAACGACCTGGCCACTCTTCAGCAAATGTCCTACCGTTACCTTTGAGATCCAGTGCAGCTAGTTCCTCCATGGAATAACGGAGGTTACCGTTTTGATCCCGAGTAGTAGCTAGCTTCTCGTATTTATCAAGTGCTCCACTATATCCAAGGTTAGGGTCAGCTGCCCACTGACGGAATGCAGTAGGACCATACCTAGCTAAACCGTCTGGGTTATTATAAAGGGTGCTCTCAATGAGATCATTACGTTGTGCGTAAGTATCTTCAATCTTAAACTTCTTAGCTGAAGCATGTTGGAGTTGACGATACTTCTCGAACTCCTGCAAACCAGGAAGTAAGAATTGATCCTCAAGACCAACAAGGTTATTCCTTTGAAGGACAGTACGTAGAGCAAGAAGGTTGACACGATCCATCAACTCAGGATCTCTACGTGCATTAGCAAGAGAAACCTTCTGACCTTTATAATCAATAGTCAGGTCAGAACCCATCAATGCTTCAGCAACAATAGGTACCTGATTAGATATGATAACCGAAGCTTGACCTTTGTTGGAGAAATGGGTTAAGGCTGGGTTACCAAACCTAGCTGTTGCAATTGCCTCAGGATCCGCACCTTCTGCTTCTTGTGTTTTTAGAATACCTTCAAAAAGCTCAGATTGCTGTAGAACTTGAGATTCAAGGTTCTTAAACTCAACCTGTTTAGCGTAGTCTGGATCAACAACAGCAGCAATATATCCTGCTTGGATATCCCTTTTCTCTTGCTCAACTTCACGTTTAGCAGTCAAATCAGCCGCAGTTTTACTGAAGCCAGCAAGGCTACCAAAGATCTGTTGTGATGCTTGAGAAGTTACATCAGCTTGTCTTTGGGAGGTTTGAACATCAAGTTGATTTTGGAGAAGCTCAGCTTTCATGTTCTGTTGTTGAACATCAAAGTTACGCTGCTCTGCTCTTCGAGTGTACTCCTCGTTATCTCTTAGTGCTTGGAGATTAGCCTTGCCTTGTTCATACTCGGCAATTCTATTCCTATCCATGTTACGGATAATTCTATCCGTCTCTTCCCGCATTCGAGCGATCTCAGACCTATCGAGTCTAATAGGGTTAAACCCGGAATCAGGACGTGTGGGGTTGTGTCTTAAGCGTGCCATTAGTTAACCAAAAGGATTGTTGAAAAGGTTACTTTGAACGGTACTAAGAGTTCTCTGTTGATTCCCCATATAGTTGATATTAGCAACTTGCATAGCGCCTTGAGCAGCAGCACCAACACCACTAACCAACGGACCCCAGACACTTTGCTCAACAGGTTTAGCCACAGCACCGGGAAGAACTTTCATAGGCTTAACAAAGATACGCTCAGGTGCCATTGTCGGAGGTGGCGCATAAGACAACCGTTCAGGTTTAATCATCACTTGTGCAGCAGCATTCAAATCAGCACCATATTTTTGCAAACTAATTTGTTGCATGTTACGTTCTGATTGAGAGATAGCACTAGCAATGTCAGCATCCAAGACACGCATATTGAATTGAGCGTCTGAGACGGCACTTGCAGCAGCATTATCAATGCTTTCCATTTGGATACCAAGCTTCTTCTCAAGGATAGAAGTCTCAACACCAAGTTCAGCCATCTTCAAAGCTGCTTGACGTTGCCTACCAGACAAGGTAGATGTCAACTCAGACATACCACGGTAGAAGTCAGCCATGGTTGCTTGAGCACCTTTACGCATTGAACCACCAGCTTGACGTAATTCATTTTGACCTTGAGCTTGGAGGTTCTCTACAAGAGCACTTTGCTTTTTAAAGTCAACTTGTTGTGTAAAATCCTTCAGGTTTTCTTGGATCTCAGTGGCTCCAAAGATACCTTTATTGGAAACACTTTGCATCTCCAATTGCGTCGTCCTACGGTTCAACACGTTCTCAGTCAACGTCTTTTGAAGACCCATTATTTGATCTTCACGAGAGAACATCTGCTGAGTAAAGAGACCAGCAAGAGCTGCACTCTCATTAGCAAAGGCTTGCTTAGCTGCTAGATCATTGAAATTCAGTTGTTGATCACGAATCTGAATATCTTTCTGATATTGACGTAGTGATTGGAGATACTGAAAGTCTTGGATTTCATTCTGACGTTGCCAGTTTTGCTGAGCAATTTGAAACTGGTAATCACGTTGAGCGTAGTAATTAGCTTTATCAGCTCTAAAGACTTCTCGGTTATACTTATTGGTTGCCTTAGCAATTTCTTTTTGCTGTTGAACCTGCTTTTTATAAGCTGCTTCCTGTGCTGCGTTTTGTTTAGAAGCTTGGGATGCACCAAAGATGCCACTAAAAAGACCTGTTGCAGCACCAATGCCTGCGAATATTGCTGCTGCCATAGTTAAGTCCTCCTATAGAAACGAGGTGAATAGTTACCTTCCCACATCATTGAAACCAATGATACAGGATATGGGAAATTACTTGTCACTTTTAATTCAAAATTTGTATTACGTTGGTGGATAGGTACAATAAAGCGGTGTTCAGGTTGAACTGGATTAGTATCTGATCCATAGTAATTAGCTTCTGCTACGTGTTGAACATCAGACCACTCATTAGATCCAGTAGAGCGTAGCTTAAATGTAACAGCACCTGTCCTACCAACAGAGAACTTAGCTCTAGATATAGTTAGTGTTGCTGTAAAATCGGTAGAAGTTTCGTTACGTCTAAAGTAAAACTTAGGTAGAGTTACATCAAACTCATAGTTATAACCTACAACGATACCATCAGCATAAGGTACAAAATTACCTTTTACTTCAAAGTAACGATAACCAGTTCCAGGTTCAGTACGTTCAGTAGCTGCTGCCCAGTAACCAGCATCAGACTCTAACAATGCTGCAGTGTTACCGATATCTGCTAAAGGTTTAGTAAGAAGCATTGCAGCTTCACGTTGTTGGAATGGTGTAAAGGGTACGTAGATCTTGGTTACATCATTCGGTTCATCATACACCACCGCATTGACACCTACAGCAGGCTGTACTGGGCGTGTAAACATATCTAGGCATGGATTACCGTTAACAGTACTAGAGCCCGCTACAACCTCTCCTGTGGGTATCTCATCAAGGGTGATGGTACCAAGGGTATACTCATCCTCATGTTGAGAAACAATCACCACTGAGTCATTCAAGATCTTAGCACTTTGAATAGTGCCAGGTAGTTGCCATTTAGTCCATGCTTGGAAGAGGTCTTTTTCTCCATTATTATAGTAACGGAATAAGTAAAGATAAGACGTATCCCTATCAATAAGCATGATCACTGAGTTCTGTGGACTTACAGTGAGATCATTGATAGACTCTGGGATCCACTCAAGGACCACCTTACTGATATCTACAACAGTTGGGTTCTGCTCTACATCACGAAGTTGAAGTGTAAATAGTTTACTGTAACCAGATACACGACTGACAAATGCGGATGTAGTACCGACATCAACTGGTGCAATGTTAGTATTCATCTCATAGTTAGATATGTTCCTGACAATAGTTGATGTAGGAGTCAAGACACTGCCATCTGTTGAAAAGACTTGGAACTGTTGGCGTTCACTGAAGATAATAAGACCTTGTGGAGATGGTAGAACATCAGACAAAGTAACAGGTCTAATGCTAGCAACATTCAAATCAATAGGATCTGATGCTGTTTGTGTAAGAGCCGATTTAACAAAGAAGTTGAATGGATCATTAGCTCTACTAAGGAAAATATTATCCTCAGAAAGTACACCAAATCTATTACTGTAGAAGAAAGTACAGGTAATAGGAGCACCTATAAATGATGGGATAGTGCTGGTTATATCATCACCAGTTGCACGGGCTGTCCATGCAATAGGTTTGAATTCAAAAGTAGTAGCACCTGTTCTAACCAATTGATACGGCATTGTAGAAGCATCAAGCCCAGGTGAGGCATCACGTGCCCTAGCTTCTTTCCAATAACCACGCCCTTTTACACCATCATAAGCTACAAATTCAACGTGATAATCATCCTCAGCTACAGCACTATTGAGGATCTTTACTGCATGACCGTTGAACGATTCAGTAGGAAGACGTGTAACATTCTCTGCTTCATCTTGGAAAGCAAAGAGAGAGTCATTAGTGATACCACCTTTTGCTGTGATAGTAAAGGTAGTGGGTGTACCTGTAACAGCTGAGTAATCAGTCTTAACTTGATTAGTACCAGTAGAACGCTTGATAACGATACTGTTTATGTAACTTTCTATATACCATGTTCCATTAAAATCAGCATTACCAGCAGTGTGTTGCCCTTTAATTCCTTCAACAATTTCATCAATTAGATGATGACTAAGATTGATATTACCTGAATCATAGATCAACATATCATCGAATGTTGTACTAGATTGAGCTGTTGCAGTAAAGGTAATGCCTTGAATAGTAACAGAGTAATCGAAGCTAGCTGTTAAAGTAGTGAGGATAACAGTAGCTACAGTATTAGCAACATAGGTACCAGCCGCTTGCATAGCGGTATTTACTGCCTTATTGGTAATTACTGTTGTATCCTGAACACTACGGAAGTGATAATCATTTTGTCCAGTGCCAGTTAGGTAACTGGTACCTGTGTTAGTGACAGTACACCATGTACCATTAGCTGCTGTCCAAACATAAATATTGGTACCTTTGATAGCTCCAATATAAGAACCATCAGCATCACGTTCAATGAAGAACCAAGCAGCACCTTCTAGCTCAGTTTTAGTGAAGTTAGAACCATCTGCTTTCTTAAGTACATTGGTAAACCTCATCCCAGTTCTTTTCAAAAGACCATAGGTAGGATCAGGATAACCATTAATGCACTCAGTAAGCTGACCGTTTAACTTCTTATCATCGTTTTGCTTAGAGACACCACCAAGAAAGTTAGGTGTTAATTGGGTTACAGCAGGCATTAGCGGTACAGTGTGTGATAAGGTTGATAACTTTGATAGTAGTTCTGACCTTGGGGACTACCAAAGAATGAGTGATCTCCTTGGGTACACTCATACTCCAGAGCCATAGCTCGTGCAAAGGCTTCCTTTTGTTGAAGCATTTGATACTGATTACCATCTCCAATAATACGACTAGAGACAATAGAAGCAGCACGTGCTACAATAAATGCTTGAATAGGAGTAGGAATATTCTCCCAATCAAAGTACCAAACAATATCTACATAGACAGTTTCATCAGTCCATTTGTATGAATGTGCTGTTCTATCGTAAAGCTTCCCACCACGATTGATGCTATCCCGATTCATGTTGATTGGATAGTTTTGATTCAAGTCCATCTGTAGGACATTATTAGGAATCAGGATTTCGTTATTAGAATTAGGTGTGATGGGATAGTCATATTCTTTATTGAATGTCCATCCCTCTGCCTGTACTTCACGAGACACTTCTCGAAGGGTGTTGAGTGCAATCGCAACGTCCGGGTTGGTTGGAGTTTCAACTCTACTTGTAACAATAGATTGAGTGAGAGCCCGTTCAGAGACAGTCTGTGAGATGTTCACAGTGTACTCATAAGTAACAGGGTCTGTAGCAGGTACAACTTCTACACCTGCAGTAGCAATGGACGTACCACTAGCAACACCAGTACCACCAATATAGGTACCAACTGGAATGTTAGCAGTAGTTGTTGTAAGGGTTGTACCAGAGATGGAACCAGTAAACCTATCAACCTCATTGATTACAAGAGTTTCTTCAGTTGTCAACGTTGTAACAGGAGCCTGACCAACTGACGCCAGGATCTGATTAACAGCTTGTAGCTCAGTGTTGGAGCCAGTAGTAGGGAAAGGCATAATTGATAATGAGAGTTATTCTCAATAAAGAATTAAAAAAAAGGAGCCTCCGAAGAGACTCCCGTAATTCAATAATGGATCAGAAAGCGGAAGGAGCAGTAGCACCCACGTACAGCTCAACAGCTGCAGCAGGGTTCAGATAGTCACAACCGCAAGCCAGACGACCCAGCATCACATCACCTTGATAGATGACGGACACATCGCCGCTGGTGACTTGCACCTGAGGACCGATGGCTTCCACCATACCGGCTGCTTCCTTCTGGAAGATCAGACCGCAGGACTTGGAACCAACCTCAAGGGCAGTACCATAATCGTTGTTGATACCAGTAGAAGCATCAGAGGCGTTCTCCAGGGCTTCGCCAACGAAGTCACCAGTGTTACCAGGATCGGTCACACCAGTAGTACCACCATAAGCAGTACCATACTTACCCAGGAACGGAATGTTCATGGACTTGTAGATCTTGATACCAGCGATCTCGATGATACCATTACCCTTCTGCAGGGCATCACCTTGGACATCACGGTTCACCAGACCGTTAGTACCAACAGCTTGAATCAGCTCATAGTACTGACGGGGGTTGAGCACAGCCACACGACCGTCGCTAGACACACCCTTCTCATCCAGAGCAGCAGCAGCATCATAGAATGCAGCCACCAGATTAGCAGCCACATAAGCATCAGAATCGTTAGTGGTAGAACCCACACGAATCTGAGTACCACCGGGCTCTACATAGTTGGTAGCGGTGATGGGGCTAGCCTTACGAGCACCACGAGTGATAGCACGGAAAGCAAGGCGGTCATACTTCTCAGCCAGAGCATAACCGATCTTACGGCTAATCTCAGAACGGAGATCATAATGTGCCAGAACTTCATCCAGCTCATACACGAAAGCAGAGCTAATCAGAAGATCATCACAGGTGATAGTCTTCTCAGCCACCGGGGGTGCACCATTGGTATCACCCAGGATGCTGTTACCAGGAGTATGGAACTCCGACTTAGTACGACCCGTGAAGATGAACTGCAGAGATTTGCCGTTCTTCAGGGTACGCTTCATGATCAGGTCCCGAGCAATAGTATTGTTCTGGAAACCTTTGAACATTTCACCCGAAAACAGTTTCAGGTAAAGGGCACGGCGATCCGCGCCGAAATTATCTGAACCCGGTACAGTCAGTTGTGCGGGGTTCACAGAAGATTGAAAAGCCACAATAGTTAAGAGAGAGTTGTTTACATCTCCCTATGCGCATAGGAATTACAACGAATTTTCAGGATTCATTGTCATTCAAGTTTTTTGAAAATTGTCTGTCTCTCCAGACCGTCATGACTAAAGGTTATCGGCGTACCGGCCAATAGTCAATACCCAGGTGAGGATTTGCACCATCACATTATCAGTTTATCTTTCTGGTGTTCTTACTTTTGAACTACTGGGGACACCACATCGTTGTGGATTTCAGCCCGATTAGTGTGCGTTAGCACGCACTGCGGGAACTATTTTTGTTTAGGTGTGTAAGCAACGCCGCGATACTTCAGCTTCTGCTCCTTTTCAGCAGCTTTCTGCTCCCGTACACGGGCATCCAATTCGACTTGTGTCATTGTTAGGAAAGAAGTGTCTGAGCCCCGTTCCATGCTCAGGCGGTATGCGTTCCCGAACGGTAAGACAATGCATGTTTTGCGGAGCAATCAATGCAGATAATACCGAGCGGGAATGAACGTACGTTGCTTACTTACCTACTTCTTCTTAGCAGTCTTAGCTGCCTTTTTAAACTGAGCAGCCGTAGGAGCACCTTCGCTTCCTGGCTTCCTCATCTTCTCACCAGACCCTTGTCTGATACGCATCCGTTTAGCATGGATGTTTGCATAGAGACCACGTTTAGCCATTAGCCAATCACCGGAGCAGTGAGTGCCACAGGAGTTGTGTTTGCTGCAGCAAGGTCAAGCGGGAAGTTGTGAGCGTTACGCTCGTGCATCACCTCAAAACCGAGGTTAGCACGGTTGAGAATGTCTGCCCAGGTGTTAATGACGCGACCATTGTTGTCAAGCAGGGATTGGTTGAAGTTAAAACCGTTCAGATTAAACGCCATAGTACTAACACCCAAAGCAGCAAACCAAATACCAACAACAGGCCAAGCAGCCAGGAAAAAGTGAAGGGAGCGGCTGTTGTTAAAAGAAGCGTACTGAAAAATGAGGCGGCCAAAATATCCATGAGCAGCCACAATGTTGTACGTCTCTTCCTCTTGACCAAACTTGTAGCCATAGTTTTGACTTTCCGTTTCAGTAGTCTCACGCACAAGCGAGGACGTAACCAGCGAACCATGCATTGCACTAAATAGGGACCCACCGAACACGCCAGCAACACCGAGCATATGGAACGGGTGCATGAGAATGTTATGTTCGGCTTGGAACACCAGCATGTAGTTGAACGTACCAGATATGCCGAGAGGCATAGCATCTGAGAAGCTACCTTGACCGAACGGGTAGATAAGGAATACAGCGGTAGCGGCTGCAACTGGAGCTGAATATGCAACAAAGATCCAAGGCCTCATTCCTAGTCGATAGCTAAGTTCCCACTCTCGTCCCATGTAAGCATAGATGCCAATGAGGAAGTGGAAGACGGTAAGCTGGAAAGGACCGCCGTTGTAGAGCCATTCATCAAGTGAATTAGCTTCCCAAATTGGGTAGAAGTGTAGTCCGATGGCATTGCTGCTCGGTACGACGGCTCCCGATATAATGTTGTTTCCATAAAGAAGGCTTCCAGCTACAGGTTCGCGGATGCCATCAATATCGACTGGTGGTGCCGCTACGAATGCAATGATGAAACAAATGGCTGCAGCAAGGAGACACGGAATCATCAGTGTTCCAAACCAGCCAACATAAAGACGATTATTAGTACTGGTTACCCAGTCACAAAAACGCTCCCAGGAGTTCTGAGAGCGTGAAGCTGCAATAGCAGTCATAAGTAGTTAGTCAAGTCGTGTTACTTTGACTCGTCCAACTCCGGTGCCAGTGAAGCCGATAGCATCAGCCGCACCTTTACTGAGATCAATTTCACGACCAGGAATAAAAGGTCCACGGTCATTAACCCGTACAATGGCACACCGTTGATAGCAGACCTTTAGTCGTGTACCAAACGGGAGTGTCTTGTGCGCTGCAGTAAGGGCATTCTGATTATATCGTTCACCATTAGCGGTAAGGTTTCCATGGAAGCCAGGACCATACCAGCTACTGATGACTGACAGAGTAGTTAGAAGAGGAATCATAATAATAAAGCGAAGAACTTTAATATTGATTACTCCTACTACCCGTTAACTCACTCGCAGAATCAACGGGCTGTGCGGTTACTTTTTCTTACCGCCGCCTTTGTGACCTTTCTTTCCGCAAGACATTAGAATACTCCAGGGATAATTTGACCAGTTACTGCATAAGCGCCAACAGCAGCAATGAAGCCCAGCATAGCCAGACGACCATTAAGAAGCTCAGCACGTTCGTTATGAGGCACGATGTAATCTTTGTCGGTGTACATAGGTGGTTCCTTAGCCCAAATGTTAGTGTCGTTCATTAGTAGTTTAGATCAGATCGTTCAAGTTTAGCAAACACATCTTGTCGGTATGCAGGGTCACGATCATAGCGAGGATCTGACATAGCTGCAACCACCTCAGCTTGTGAACGGAAGACATCCTTACTGCTACCAGCAGGCTTGCCTTTAAACAGTTGTCCTTCAACTCCCATAGCTTCAGTGTATTTAGATTTGAGTGCTTCAACAGCGAATGAAATAGCATCGTAGTTTCCACTAGCGATAACATTATCATAACGCTGGATGTCTTGAGGTGACAGGTTTTCAGATGCCCAAGCAATCATTTCTTGGTAACCTTCATCACCACCAGCAATACCACGAAGTTCAGCAACTTCAGAGTCACTGATGTCTTCAGCAATAGGCTGATTATCTTCGATCTGTTTCCGGTATTTAAGATACTCTACTGCAACTTCAGCAGGATTCATCTTAGCCAGTTGTTCCTTTGTCTCGTTGGATAGCTCACCATTTTGAGCATCTTGCCAAAGAGCATCCAGAATACTTGTTGAATCTTCTTCAACATATTCTGATTCATCATCGGTGGTATCCTCGTCGGAGGATTCATCTTGACGAGAACCAAGTTTAGATTGGAGTTCGATGTAAGCTTTTTCTAATGCTTCAGCATCTTTAAACTTACCAGCGAGAAGCTGTTGCTCTTCAGCAGCAGCAGCCTCTCCAATGGCAAGAGCTTCTTGCTCAGCTTCATTGAACTCAGGTTGATCCGCAGGGGTGGGATCATACGTCAGAGTTGCCATGTGCAGTAGTTACTTTAAGATTTCCAAGACCAACTTTTGTTACGTAGTTGGGTGAACGGCCAAGAGTGGGTGTACCAATCTTATCCTTGGGTTCGTACTTATTTGGTTTAGCAGTCTCTACCTTAAGTACAGGTTTTTCAGTAGGTGGATGTTCTACTGTGCGGACATCCCTTTCGGGTTCAACTTGTGAGGATTTACGCCGGCTGTTGCGGCTGGTTTGGTTGCTCATTAGGTTGTGGATATTTAGATGGATCGTTTACAGGAGCAGATGCTAACTGACCAGCTTGCTTCACCAGCTCCATTTGTTGCTGTTGTTGCATAGCTGCTTGTTGTTCTGCTTGAATATCCTGCATGGATTTCACAAGGTTGAGTACATCAATACCTTGTGCAGCAGCCAGACGCTTGATAACCTCTTCAGGATTAACGAACGTTTGGATCGCTTCCGGACCCATTGTTTGTGCAATAGTTGTCAAGAAAGAACCAAGACTTTCTCGATCTTGTCCTCGACCAAGTGCATTGATACCAGCCACAATAGTAGGCTTGACAATACCTTTAGGGATACGAGGAATCTCACCAGTCTTCTGGAATACAGAAAGTTTACGGTTAAGATATGGAACAAGGAAGTCTACAGTGAGCATACTAAATAGACCACCAAGTTGTTGCTCAAGTTCTAGTTGAGTCATCCGTACTTCTTCAGCAGTTGTACGTTCTGACTGGCGAACATTGAGAATAAGGAAGGCATCAGACAAGCGACGTTCAAGTTGAAGTGCCATCTCATAGGCAGTTCTGAAGTCAGCTGTCTTACCAACCTGAACAACACCAATGTCATCAGGTCTTCCTTGAACGATCGCACCGTTGCCTGCAGCGGCCAGCGTCTGCGGTTTGGTGGTGCTTGAGGGTGACACTACGAAGACGACCTTAGCGGCTGCTGCAGAGCCTTCTACGAGTGCCTGAGAGAGTGCTTCAAGTGAACGCAGATCTCCCATAAATTCTTCTACACGACCCCGACCATACATCTCTCCATCAACAGAGTTGAAGCGAAGAGCTAGCCAGGGACTTGCATCAACAGGTGCCTTACCAAAGGACTTAGGAATAACGATGTCATCAACTTCTTGATGCCACACATAACGATTGTTGTCACGACGTACGTGTGTGTAGATGTCTACTTCATCACGATCACCACGCTTGTCTCTTGCAACATCATTAGGTTTAGGTTCAGGAAGAATGCCTTCAAGAAGTTTCTTAGATACTCGTTCTTTGGTTACAATTTCAATGACGTTACCATCGCCATCTCGGTCTACAACGTAGCGGTTAAGAGGATACAACCGAAGCCCATCTTTGCCCATATAAATCAGAGCATTACCAGCAACAACCAGATGCTTCAGTGCTTGGTGTACGACGACACGATCATCACTAGCAGCAATGGATTCCATAATGGTGCGCTCGATCTTAGCAAATGCAAGATCAAGTTCTGATTTAATACCAGGTCCGTATTCTTGACCAAGCATTGTTTCATCCACTTGAAGCTTAAAGAAGCTAGTTTGTGGAGGAAGCAGTGCAAGCATCAGTTTAGCAGAAAGAGTGACTACACCTTTAGCACCAACACTCTGCCAAGGAGATGGCAAAGATTTGGCTGTTTTGTAGGACTCTTCATCATCACGGATTAGGTAAGGCAGCGTAAGTTCAGCCGCTCTTTGTGCTACGTTGAGATATTGAGTGCGATCACCGTACAATAAATCATAACGTTCTTTAGCAGACATTAGATTGTCAAGCCTCCATCAAATGTCGGAGCAAGACGTGGGATCCTAGCAAGCGTATTACCGAGAGCCATAGCAGGGAGACCACGACGATAATCTCTACGCATCTTTCTAAAGCCTTTACGCGCTCGGATAGCATTCGGATTTGTTGCTATACCGAGTGATTTAAGTTGCAGCGGACCCATTTGATCAAACTGTGAACTCAGTTGGTCGAACTCTGTTTGCAACATATCTTCCAAACCAGTCATATCAAATGCTGGTTGCTGCATTGCAGTCAAAGCATCCATCATGGATTGGAAGTCAAAAGCATCACCAGCAGCAGCAGTAGTGGTAGGGGTGGTGGTTCCATCTCCAGCGGTAACAGCAGTGGTATCACCAATAGCAGCAGGAGCGACCATAGGTTGCACAGCAAGCCGACCACCAGGTTTAATCCGTGTACCACCCATCATTAGTCCAGTACCGGGTACACCTGCTGACCCACCAACCATTTGTCCCTTAAGCATCCGGCCAGGAGTATCGGGAGTACCCAACATGCTTTGAATGGTCTGGCCAATCTTACCACCACCAAAATCAGGTTGTTGATAACCAAGCATCTGAGGAGTAGCTTTCCCTAGTTGCTTAATTATTTGGTTAGCAGCACCAGAATTTAAACTAACACCTTCTTGACCTTGGTTTTTAAGATTTTCGTTTAGCTTATCAAGTTGTTTGACGACTTGAGCCATGGATTTACCAGTTGACTCAGTAATACTAAGCAATTCAGATTTGGAAATACCACCTTCAGCGGCGTCACGAAGTTGGGATCTTACACCACCGCCATCTTTTTTCTTTTTCTTGTCCTTAGCCATTGTTTTCTTCGTTGAGTTGATGTTGGATCCACTCGACCACAGAACGTTGGCCAGAGCGGTACATTATTTTTTCGATGGAATCATCGGGAGTGGGTGTGGTGGATGGAAAATTCTCCTCCAGTTGTTGGAGAAGAACGTTAAGCTGAAGTCCGGAGACCTCAAGCATATTGAGGGAGATTGGGGTTTGCATGTTCAAAGAAAGCAGGCATTCGTGCTCGACGTGTGTCAGAAAGTTCAGGTGCCTTACCTTGATACATCAGACTATCGCTGGAATCCAGCCAAAATTTTTTGTCTAAATATTTATTGGAGGTATTTTTACCTAGTGGCTCAAGCACCCAATTAATGGTTGCCTTCCTGAGCTTATCGAGAGAAGGACTCCAATTGAGACCAAGCTCAGTAGCCACCAGGCTATTTGCTGCAACATGGACTTGTTCATCACGACTAATGTCAGCACTTACTGTTCGGAGACCAGCATCACCGTTAAATCTGAAGAATGGGAGGAGCACGAAGAAAATTGCACGTTCGGCAACAAGTGCTTTGAGGATTGTGTGATCTGGATGAGCAACCCAGGCATCGCGTAGTTTCTTGGCTTCGGCTTCAGCTTTTTCATCAGTGCCGATAGCGTTGGCGATGTAACCGAGAGCAAGGTCGTGGTTCTCTTCGTCCTTGATATTGGACAAAAGGAGATCCCTTGCCACTTCCGGAATTTCATTTTTGATAGCATCCTTGATGAAGTCGCCAACAGGAAGTTCCATATGACGAATAGCCAAGGCACGGTAGATAGTTTCTTCCGCGCCTTCTGCAAGTTTACCAGCAGTGGTCTGAACTGGTGACCACTTGCGTTTACGATTCAATAGTTTTTGATAAGGGTTCATTCGCCGCAATTACAATCAGGAGCAGGATCATTAAGAAGAGACTCCAGGTATGCGTCAACGTCACCTTCATCCAACGCTGCATAAGCATCAGACTTATCTTGAACGTCGCCCATTACCTGAAGCGAATAGTAAAGAGAAGTCTGTGGACTTGCCAACCAATCTTCGATGAATTGCTCATCATAGGTAACCACATCTGACCAGCTGTTAAATGAATAACCATGCAACAGTCCAGTCTTATCAAGCAGGGTAATGATACCATCACACACTGCTTTGTAATCCTCCCAGCCAACTTCTGACGCGATCTCAACAGGACCGTAGTCAAAGCTCTGGACGCCAAATGTACCGCTATCACGGTCTACCTGACGGGCAATGGGAGGGGCGATCTCAGGGCAGGTGGTGTACCCATCAAGATCAGTATAACGGTAGCTACAGGACGCTGTAGGAGCAATAGCGAAGGCTCGATCCATATCATTGAATCGTGCTACCTGAGCAGCTGCTTTGATACCAGCAGCAAGTTCTTCTGCAAGAATAGTAGCAGGTGTGTGCTCATAACTCAAGTTTGTATTGATCTGAGTCAGTGCTTCACCAAACTGCTTGTAGGTTACACCGTTTTGTCGGAGAAGGTTGGCGAGCCCCAACATTCCGAGACCGACTTGGCGATCAGTCTCTGGAGGGAGGTATTCTCCGCTTGCTCCAACATCTGTTTTGCCGTGTAGTGCGCACAATTCGGACATTCCGTGAACAAACGCACCTTGAATGTCATTGAGTTCGCACTGGCCGAGGTTAACATGTTGAAGTAGACAGGTACCCCTTGAGGGCAGATACACTTCCAGGCAAACGTTACCCCGGATTCGATTTCCATTTTTATCGACCTTAGTTTTGTTAAGCCAAATATCACCCTTGCGGATGCCTTCTAGGAGCGCTTCTTTGATTTCCCTTGACGCTGCATTCCACCAAAGTTGGTTAATGTTGACACAACGCTTGATCCAAGGTAGATCAGACCTACTAGCAGTAATAAACTCAAGCACATCTGGATGACTGAGATCCAAATGACAAACGACAGCGCCATTCTTATAGACACCTCCACGACGGAGGATTTCGTTGAGGGTTGAGTAGATCTTAGCGAAGGATACAGGACCACTTGCTACGAGTCCTTTACCATTCTCAGCTCCTTTGGGTCGCAATTTGCTAAGGTGAACAGCAACGCCTGCACCGTATCGGAGTGCATGGCTAACGAAACGCCACGAGGCTTCGATTCCATTTTTTCCTTCCATCGTGTCTTCCACAACGAAGACGGTACAGGAGACAGGCAAGCGAGAGGTTGGGTCATCAATCCAGGATTGTACACGGCCAGTACGGGCAATAAGTTCTTTAGGTGGTTTAGACATGATTACACAAGATCAGTAAGGTTAGGGGGTTGGTAGTTTGGTCCCTTCAAGACCTTGCCATCTTCACGGTAAATAGGCTTACCGTCTTCACCAAGCTTAGATAGGTTACTCTTGTGCACACGGTCTAGTGCTTCATCAAGATCCCAACCAAGGTTAGCAGCATATTGATAGCAAACATAAACAAGATCAGCTAGTTCTTTGAGACAATCAGTTGCATTAACTGTAAGTCCCATGATCAATTGATTTTCTGCATCCAAAAACTCTTTGAACTCTTCAACGATCAAACTCCGTTGCATAGTCCGTGAAGCTGGCGTTGTACTGTTCTTCACCTGGAAAGCGTTCCGGAATTCGACGGCTTGCTGGAGAAGGGTTGATGATGTCATTTTCGAGTTCGTTTTGCAAGTAGTGGATAGCTTTTCGCAGGTCTTCACGTTTGCTGTCTTTATGCCCTGCGCGACAAATGTATTTAATTGCGTTACCGAGATGGAAGTTTAGTCCTTGATCTCGAATGAAATCCCAAACTGGGATGCTACCTCGTCGATAGTAGCTTGGTCCGTACTGGTCGGTGGTGGCCATTTTGAAACTAAGTTAGATACGTTGTTGCTCAACACAAAGCATTGTCGTTGAAGAGCAAGGTATAGAGTGATGATAGCATCAATCTCACTCTTAGAACTATTCAAGGCATCTTCAATCTGACGCATCTTGAACTGCTGTTCCATTGTTAATTCCAACACTGGCGGAGGTGGGAACCCAGTGTCGGATTTCTTGAGTTGAAAAGTCATAGTCTTCTGCTTGAAGGATCTTTGCTAATCGTGCATTAAGCAATGCAACTGACTCATCGAGATCCTTCTCAGCAAAAGCATCTACAACGGTCTTCCAGTTAGCACCGTGTTCATCAAGAAGGGCAGCAGCACGTTTGATACCAATACCAGGTACGCCTGCATAACCGTCTGTTTGATCACCAGCCATCGTCTGGATTAAATGCCAACGATAACCTTCTTCTGGTGTAATCGTTACGATACCATCAGATAGGTCATACAACTCACCAGGAATTTGTCTCATGTCCTTATCGGGACTGCAAATAATGTGTCCAGGTTCTTTGGTGGCGTAGATACCCATTGCATCATCAGCCTCAAGGGTAGGCATTACAACAACGTTGTACTCTTCCTTGAGTTTATTGATGACCCTTTTGTAGCCACACGGTTTCTTTCGATTACGGTGTCCTTTATACGCTGGGTCAAGAGATTTACGAAAGTTGATACTATCAGAAAAGAACAGAATAGAGTCATCAAAACATCCAAGGTCATTAGCGATGTTATAGAGTTCTCTTTCAACATAATCGTATGCCTCACTGAATCTGGAGGTAACGACGATAAGATCTTCTCCGAAGTCAATCTCGGTTTCAGTGGCGGCGCAGCATTTGTAGACAATGTAATCACAGTCGATTAGAAGGCTCACTTACCTTGTCCTCGCTTGAGCTTACGCCCATGCGAAGGAAGACTGCGAGTGCCATTGCCTTGTCGGGTGTGTTTATATTTTGCACGGGACTGAAATTCAACACGTCCCAGTGCGGTTTTAGATTTGACTGCCATAGTGGTGGTTAGTGTACATCTGCCCAGGTTTGACCTACCTTAGCTTCGGCTGCAATAGGAATCCTGAGATTATAATGCTCTCCTGCTGTGAGAGCTGAAATAGTTAGAGCTGATGATAGTGTATCAGCATAGTCAGGTGAACATTCAAACTGCAATTCGTCGTGTACGAATGCTAGTTGATGAGCTTTGATTTCACATTGGCTGATTACATTATGAGTGTGAACCATCCATTGCTTAGCTATAACACCTGCGCTCCCTTGGAGAAGGTAGTTAAGGGCTTTGTGGCTACCATCAACAGAACAGCGGCGACCGTCACACAAACTGATGTAACCAGATTCCGCCTTGGACTTAACCGCAGCAACCAGTTTCTCAAGTCCTGGAATTGCATCCATGTAAGCCTGGCGTATCTCAGCGCCTTTCTTTTTTGCATCTTTCTCCGATAGTTGTTGGTCGTAAGATAGTCCGATCTTTTGATCACCGGCTCCGTACAAAAAGGCATAGGTTACAGTCTTAACTAGACGACGAGAGATTCCTATTTTGTCTGCGTTGACTTGGTGGATGTCTCCGTTGAGGAGGATGTCTGCATACCGCCCACCGTCATACCTAGCAAGATAGTGAGCGAGCATACGAAGCTCAATACCAGACAAGTCTGCGCCCACCATGATGTAATCAGGTGACGCTGTGAATAGTTTTCTAAATTCTTCATTACTCGGAACTTGAGCAAGGTTTGGTTTACGATGAGCACATCTAAAGGTGTTAGTGGCTACTGAGCAGTGGTGGTGGATGCGATGATCGCGGACAAGCTTTAGCCAACCGTTGATGCCTTCAGATAACATACCAAGTTGCTTGGTTAGTTCAAGGCAACGGAAGAATTGCAGAGCTTCCTCTGTACCGATGTCCTTAAGAACAACCTCATCAATGGCAGTCTTACCGCTTGCAGTTACCTTGTCTGGTTTCCATCCGTGATGTGTAGTCATGATCCATGCGATGTGATCACGACTTGTTGGGTTGAACTCTTTTAGTCTAGTGAAAGTAGCTCCGGCGACATATCCTTGGTTTTTATTAGGTCGTTTAGGAGTAAACTCCGACCCTTTAACGTAAGGATACCTGTTGCGTAATAGCTGATTAAGATCCTCAAGCTCTCTTCGGAGAGTTGATTCAAGTTCCCATGCAGCAGGTTCGTTAAAGTACCATCCATGTAGTTCCTGTTCAGTGAGGATTTCTGCGACACGATGTTCTAACGTGATCCATTCAGGAATGGTTGAAAGTGTTTCCAAAGTTTAGTAGTAACAACAACGTCTTGTACCATATAATCCTGCATCTCTTGGCTCCACTCTTTCCAATCGGTATCCTTACCGAAGGAACCTTTGTACTCGCCTAATCTGTACCCATATGCTTCAAGTGAGTGACGACCATAAAGTTGTAGTGGCATCTGTTTCCACTTACGCTTTTGATCTGTCTTCAGAATATCAGCGTGACAAACACGGCTAAGCACCAGAGTATCCAGAACCCTACCCACGTTTTGAAACCAAGGATAGAGCTTACGGATAACAGGAATATCGTAGTTAATAATGTTATGACCCACAATAAGGCTTGCGTCTTCAAGACGTTGAATGCCTTTTGTGATTGGTTCTGTATTGCCCTCATCATTGTAGACAAGGGTCTGATTGGTTTCTGTATCATAGATGCCAAGGCAGTGGATGCAGGTAACATCATGCAGTAAACCGTTTGTTTCTAAGTCAAAGATAAGCGTCATTCCAGTGACGTATTACTCCAGCAACAATAAATAAGTTTGTGATGAAAATCATGAACTCAAGAAGGTTGAGCCTTTGGAGCAGCTTCTTTCCAGACATATGTTTTGTCAACGAACTGTGCTCGCTTGATTGCTTCAGGTGTAGGAGGATTTGGCTTCTTTGCATACAACCCAGAAGGCATATACAACACGTACTTCTCAGAAGTCTGTTGTTGGGTCGAAGTCGTCATTTGCTTCAGTCTCTTTGAATTTACAGGTGTTCAGATCATAGCTCAGTCGGCATGCGATGCCAACCTCGCCAGAATAGCGATTCTTAAGGACTCGCACAGTTGTGTCACTTCCACCAGATGTGCTCTGCTGGTTTCTTTCGAGTGCAATAACTCCGTCAGAGAGTTGTGCAATGGCCGCAGATCCTCGCAGCTGTCCCAAAGTGACGCGTGCACCCTCTTCGTGGTTTTGGTCACTAGATGTTCTCCGAAGGTGTGAGACAAGGAACATAGCGACACCAGTACGCTCCACAAGAGAACGTAATCGTGTCATGGTTGTATCAATCATACGGCGCTCATCACCATCAAGACCAGACAACAAGATACTGAGGTGATCGAGGAAAATTACCTTTGTATCAAGACCTGTTGCTAAGTACTCAATACGATTGTAGATGAGGTCTGGATCAAAGGATCCGAAGCCGTCAAAGAGAAAGAGATTCCACTTAGCAAGTGTATCCTCATACGCTTTGGTTAGTGTTGAACGGTCATGTTCTCCAATGTGTAGTGATTTACCAACTGCTGCGGACATCAGTCCGAGAGCTGTACGACGGTTGGATTCCTCAAGAGCCAAGTAACCGACCCGTTCGCCGTTACGTAACAGGTGAGTTGCGAGTTCACGACAGAAGCTGGACTTGCCGATACCAGATCCAGCAGTGATTGTAACAAGTTCTCCAAACCGGATCCCGTGTAGTTTGCTTTGGATTCCTTGAAATGGATAGTCATGATCTGCTGGTGGTGTAGGTGTTGTAACTAGATCTAGAAGGGATTTACCGTCTACGATTCCATCTGGACGGTAAGGTTTTGCATTCCATATCGACTCACGAATTGCTTGAGAGTCATTGGCTTGTAGGGCATCTGATGCATCCTTATAATTCTCCAGTCTTGCGATCTTCGTCTTGCCAGGTGGTAGGACGCTTGCCGCATCCTCCGTTGCTTTACGGCCTGCCTCGTCATTGTCGAAGAACAAGACAATCTCCTCATAACCCTGGAGCCAGGGGATAGCCCGTTGAATCGACTTCTTTGCCGCTGCGGCACCGCTAGGTAGAGATACCATCTGCCACCCCGGCATAGCTTCTTGACATGAAGCCGCATCGAGTTCTCCTTCAGTGATAACGACTCGTTTTCCAGAGGCGGGAAACAAATGTTGTCCAAAGAGGCAGGTAGGGGATTGTCCTTCATAGTAGAAGTCTTTGTCTTTAGTCTTAGTCTTACACCCAATCAGGGTGCCGTTCTCATCGTAGTAGTGGAACCTCAGTAGGTCACCATCACGATAGATCTTATACTGTTGGCATACCTTCTCGGAGATATTGCGTTTTGCTAGTCTGGTTGCTGTACCACGTATGGTGACTGACGACATGTTTGTGTGAATGTGATTGACATCTTCTTCAGTGTGTCCGTAGGTATTACAAGAAAAGCAGTAGGTATGCCCATCATCATAAAGACTGTTGGCATCACTACTGCCGCACACATCACACGGCAAGTGCCTCACGAACTCGCTTTCGGAGCTTTGCGTATTCGCGTGCTTGTGCATCGTGATAATCAAACCAGGAATCAATTGCTCGGTAGAAACCTTCAAGTAGGTTATCTACGGTTTCAGGTCTGGTAGCATCAATATCAGCTAGCCAATCACTGAAGTGTTCAGCATAGTAATCAGCTGTGCCGTATTCTACGTTAGCCATTCAAGTGGGATGGAATGAAATGAACAGTATTGGAAGCCATGCTTTTCGCACCACTTCGCATAAGTAGTCTTCGATCCTTTGTAGATCTTGTTATAGGGTGCTTGAAAGACGAACCGAATATCTAAGTCGGGATTCGCTTTCTTCACTGCTATCATCTTCCTTCGGTCTTCCTCCGTCAGGCGTCCCTTTGTTTCTAAGAAGACACCATTCGGTAAAAGAAAGTCGGGTGTGTAGTTGCATTGAAGAACGTAAGGAACCTTTTTGGACTCGTACTCAAACTCTACCTTCAAGCTTGAGAGAAGATCAGCAACCTTCTCTTCAAGACCTGAACGGTACCTAGGCATCAGAAGTCATCATCCTCGTCTATTTCAGCAGGTGGTGCAGTGATGTTAGGTTCAGAAGTCTTGTAACCTTTAGTCTGCCCAAAGAGAGCTGCCACTTCAGTTTCACCAAGATCTCCTGTATCAACACCAGCAGAAGATCCAACCGTGACAACCTGTACACCGAGAAGCTTGAGGCTTGTACCATAGGTGACACCATCACGGAGGATGTATGGCTTCTGACGGAAGGCAAGCTTGACCGTAGATCCGCTGTAGATAGGCGTGTTGGGATCAGTAACAGGAGTCCCTTCTGTGTCAACGACAGGTGGGCGAGTCTCCTCATTCCAGCTGAACTTGACTTTGTACTTTCCATCAGACACCTCCTCCCAGGGTTCAGGTTTAAGGGTGGAACGCTTCGGGTTCTTCAGTTTAGACTCTGCCCACTTGAGAGTATCAGCACGATCCTCTTCAAGCTTATCAATGAGTCCTTGATCAACAATAGCACCAAGCGAGTAACCGAACTTGCTGGGCTTCAGTACAGCCTGATAACCTTCAAGGACAACAGGCTGTTGGGTAACGTGGATGGTTTGTGCCATTAACAAAAAAAGTAGGTGGATTCGATCACGGACTCAGGTTCTAAGTCTCCGATGATCGGTGGATCAGTCTCCGCCCCAATCTGTTGGGCGAAGTCATTCAAGTAATCATGCTCCGCAAATAGGTGCATGTAGGTCTCTCTCACAAGTGTACTGAGAGTAGACATATCAGTAGCACGACACAATACTGAATCGTGGATTAAAGCAACAGGGGCATTGAAGCGTAGGGTAGACAAATGTAACAAGCTTGCATCTAGGCTGTGGATAAGATTAGGAGCAGTTGCATTCTTGTGGTGTAGCTTGTCCACCTTATCGTCATCCTCAACAGCGACACGTACCTTACAACGACCCAACAGCTGTAGCTGCAGATCCATTGTACGTTTCTTCATTAGACGTTGAGTAACGACAAACCCTGATGGTGTAGTCCAAGTCAACGACTCCTTACCGCTATCAATAGCCTTACCGACTTCCTTCTCAATCCAATCCATCACAGCCATAGGACCAGGAACAACAACGTTCATTGCGTCTCTAACTGCTGTAACAGTCTTGGTGAGATCATCCTTATCAATCTCAATACCCTTTTCTTTTAGTGCGTCCTTGATATACCCACGATTGGAATAAGGTTTAGCATTGTAAGGTACGGTCATGACTACTCGTTTGACCGTCTTTCTGTCGATGTGAGGTTGAATAGAAGCAGGACAATAAGGCTTAGCAGTCTCAGCTACTACCTTGTATGCATCCTGTGGTTTATCACTAGGTAAGACATTAACAAGCTGAGCAGTAGACTTATCTCTTGCTAATCCTGCTAGGATCTGAAGACCACTACACGTAGCATCTGTAGCGACAAACAATCCAGTGAACTGTCTGTCACAAACTACGACACAATGGTAGTACTCCTCACAAGCTGCTAAGAATTGCCAAGGCTCATCAGCTTGCTCCCAGTCAGGTAGACGCCCAATAGGATCTAATGCTAGTTGGCTGATGAATGTGATATTGTTAGCTACCCACTCCAGTCGCTCCTTCATAGGTGCTTTATCAAGACCCCATGTAGTAGCTACTTGAAAGGCTAACCAGTCCTCAGCTTCAGGAGTCATGTAGGCTTCTTCATAACTTCTCAATAAACTTTTTCCAAAGTCTGTATCTTGAGGAGTTAAGAAAGCAGGTATAGGATAAGCTCTACCTCTATAGTCAAAAGACCACGGAATATAAAACTTCTCTTTATCCTTAAACCTCTTTACTGCTTCCATTGTCATGCGAGTTCTACATGACTTTCTAAACTCTTGAGCTTGTCTATTTCTTACTTCAGCTGCCTCTCTTCTGTAGCTCTTTCTAGACTCTGCATTCTCTGCAATGTCTACAGGTTTAGGTGGTAAAGGATGTTCTATTATAGGTAGAAATTTACCTACTTGAATTCCTTTCTCATCTAACTTCTCAGCTACTTCTACAATGAAGGGATTTAAACAGTAGGCTACCTTCTGGATCTTGTTCAAAAACTCCAGTGGTTTCTCCCCCTGTATACATGGGTGATGTCCACGACGCACCAGATCATGACCCCTCATCACCTCGTTCAGCAGGTACCCACCAGCTTGCTCATTAGTCCAATCATTTGGAGGTATAAGCATTGGCCATGCAAGAGGACTAAATAGTTCAGCCTCTTTCATCAGTGCGTCCTTGATGTCCATGAAAAGAGCACTTGGTACGACATAGTGTACCTTGCTTTTGCCCTCTTGTTGCATGAACTTCTCAAACCAACCACTAGTCACCATGATGCAATCTAGCAGCCAAGCACCTAACTTAACGCGATTATCACGCCCCCAACACTCCCACTTCTTGACGTTGTAGCGGTTCATGAGGGTACGGATAACCACCATCTTTTGCTGGGTACCAATAGATTTATGCCAGTAGTTCTTCTTTAACGTAGCAAGTAACCCAGGTGCATGAGTTTCGTAGTGCCTGATTTGACACTCATCCTCAACCGCTTTACCTATGGCATCACAAACGTTAACAAGTTGATTGGCTTTATCTTTGTATGAGAATACCTTATCAAAGGTAATCTTTAACGCAATGGCAGCAGATGCTGATGACTCAAGACGTGTTACATAAGTTTTAATGAGTTGAAATTGATGCCCTGTACCACGCTTCAACCTATCATGTGTTGTCTCTTCGATGTACTCAGAAAGCTTAGGTAGCAGTGCATCAATAGATGAGTTACCGTATACACTAGCTGAAGCGTAGCTCTTATCTTCTAAGTCGTTTGTGTTCTTACGTAGCTTCTGTAGCCCCTGTGAGATAGCTTCACGCTCGAACGCAATCTGTGCATCAATCTCGGCTTGTGTCGTCAATACAATCCTCCTTAACGTCGTGAATGTGAATCAACTGTGCAAGCTCAGGATAGTCCTCAGCAAGCTCATCGAATTGTTCACTCGTAATCAGACTCATCTTCGTTCTCGTGATCGTAGGAAATAAAATGGATTTGTTCATCAGTGCAGACAACAAACTCTGCACCTTCGTCCATCAACGCTGCTACCTTTTGTTCAGCAGCATGACGCTTTTGATAGACATACTCTTTGATTTTACCTTTTGGTGTAGTAGCTCGGATGATACAACACACAGAAGCTGGTAGCTCCCAACCTGCTACCTTCCAAGACATGATCTCCTCAAATGTATGCGGGATGAATGCATCATCAGGAGCATCTTTGTATTCTTGCCAGTTGTTTGGGAAATACGGTTTACCACTCATCAGCTTGCCTCACATTGATTAGTTCATCATCTTGTTCACGGGACAATTCTAAAGCTATCCATGCAGCAGTTTCAGAATCGGGTGCCAATAAGTGTATGGTACCTGAACTAAGGGTCACCTCGTATAGACGTGGTTGACTCATAAGGATTACTTAGCGTACGGACGTTTACGTGTTGCACGTGGTTTAGGAGCTGCGTCCTTGATGTTGTCTACCTCCTCATTATTCTTGTTGATAAGTGCCTCGTATTCATCACGTAGTTTGTAATATTCATCAGTGTATTCTGTTGTGTTTGCACAATAATGTAGCCAACATTTAACAGCGTTAAAGATCAGCCACTCTTTAGATTTAGTCATTTAGTACGTGAACGCTCGTAACGAATAGATGCAGTGTTTGCTCGGCTATATACAGCTAGTGTAGACAACAAGCCTACACAGCCGATAATAGCAAGGATGATGTTAGATTCAGTCATCAAGAAGAGTTAGTTGTTCAAAGTTAATGTGATCACAGCATGAATCATCGTCATGCAAGTCTATCATATCAGTGTCAACAGTAGACACAAGTTTGTCAAACAAGAAGTTAACAAACTCTCGATTTTCTTGACTAATCATTTAATAATTCTCCTCACTTTGATTGTAATCTTCAGCCCACGCAAGATACCTATAGTAATCTACGTGGTTCTCACGATACTCATGCCATGGATCAACAGTAGACAACACTAGCTCAGGGTTAGCTAGGATACGCTTCCAATACTTGATGAGATCGTGTGATGTGTTGATTAACTCGTAGCACGTGTTGCTAATCATTAGCTGCGTCCTTGATAGTATGAATGTGATTCCCGTTTGGGTTAGCTATTAGGCGTACTTTGCCTCCTCTTCATCATTCATAACTCGTTGACAATACGTCTCGATAGTATGCCAAACCATCACCTGAATGAGGTTGGCAATGCTAGTCGTACCTTTGGAGAGTTGCTCCATAAAGTCTTCACCAAGTGTGTCATGACATACATCTTCCACGTCATCTTCAAACTCATGGAAGAACTTAGTTGTCCCGTGATAATATACAAAACCAGACACACCAATGGCACAACCATGGTTGGCAATATCGTAGATTTCGTCTATGTCATCGAAACGTTCTTCAAGAGCTTTGGTAAGTTCTTCAGTGTAGAACAGCATTAGTTAAAAGCAAAGGACATAGCCACTGAGGACTATAGAAAAGCCCGTAGGCTTTAGTATAATCTACAGAAGATCAACCAATCACAGTGTAACGATTACCCTTACAGTAAGCGTTCACAAACTTACCAACCGACTCATAATCACCAAAGAAGAACTCAGTCATTGCGTTAGCGTTGACGTTATCGTACAGGTAAGTCTTAGCGTTGTTGAGGAATTGAACAATCACTTGGTTAGTAGAAGGATTGAGACGGATAGAACGAATGTTGGAAGAGGTGAAGTTGGAAGGTTGGAAGAACATGTTAAACGTGTGTGAATGTGAAACGTAGCTGTGAGAGCTACAGAAAACCACCGAAGTGGCTTAGTGTAACTGTCAACTATCAGACAGCAATTGCATAGCGGAAGTCAACACTAGCACGCTTAGTATTCACACAGTTAGCGTTAACCCAGAAGCCAAGAGACATGTTAGGATTGGCAAGAAGGTTGAGGATAGCACGACGGCTAACACCGCTATACTTGTAGCTGTTGCCACCTTTGAAGGTAACGTTAACGACACCAGTCAAAGGATTGGCAGTCATGAAATATACAGCATCAGAAGAACGAACAGGAACGATGGTGTTAAACATCTAAAAAGAAAGTAAGTGGATTGGTGTAGCTGTTGAGTGCTACAGAAAAGCTAACAAGTTAGCCTTAGTGTAACAGTCAAAGCCAGTGGCGAATGAACTCGTCTAAGTCATCGGCACTTGCCTCGTTGACAAGCTCGGCATCGCTGAGATGTTGAAGCATCAGCAAGTACTCGTCAGGAGTAGGATCAACCTCAGGATCGAAGTCGTCATGGCATAGAAACTGATACTCGTGATAAAGAGCAGAGATGAGATGGGAGCGGTTGAGCGTGTCAGTCATGAACTAATGATAGCAGGTGGTGAGGCGGTTTGGGTGGTGAGGTGGACAGCTTGTGAGGTGGCTGTGAGCGGTGATGCTCTTGCTTCCCTCACCGACATATGTAGTATGGCACAGCTTGAGGCGTTTTGCAAGTGGTAGTGTGCCACTTAGTTGAGTGGTTGATAGTACACATGCTCTACGCTATCACTGATTTCATGATGCTGAATGCCGTTAATCTTAGCAGGTTTGTTACGCTTACCCTTTGGTACCTTGTCACACCACAAGAGCGTACGCATTGGTTTAGCGTTGAGCGTGAATGTGACATCCTTTAGTTTCTGTCGTTGCATAGGTTAACCTCAGTTATCAGCGAAGATGTGGATAGGACGATAGGTTGAACCGTCGCTACATTCGGTGAAGTCATAACGTAAGTTACGCTCCCAGGTTGCTTCCCAATCAACAACAACATCATCAGGAATGTAAGCATTGTTCACCTCAGTATACCACTGCTCTGCAAACTGTGCAGCATCGCGATAGAAACCTTGGTAACGCTCATCACAGTCGGTGATGTAATCAATACCAAGCTCGCTAGCTAATGCATCAACTGCCTCGAAGCCGATAGCTTCACCACAACGCACATACTCTTCGTAATGCTCAACGAATGCAGCTTCGTTATACTCATCAATAAAAGTGAGCATTGCATCTAGATCATAAGACTCATCAATTAGCTCGTCGATCTTCTCAACAGTGGTAGAGTTGAGCATCTCGCGGTAGTTAGAAGTGAGGGTGACAGTCATGTGTGTGTCTCAGTTACATACGTAGTATGGCACGGCGTTGCACCGTTTGCAAGCGGGTGTGTGCTGCTTTGTCATGTGTCTACTATGCATTAGTTGCGCTTATCGGTGCGAGCGAAGAGCGAACGAAGTGAGCGGCGCGAGCAGATATATTTATAATCGGCAGACAGATGTGTTTGTTTTTATGCGCATAAAAGCATATGCACATATAACGATAGTGTTATATACACCCATAGATTATCTCAACACTGAGAATCATTCCCGCTCGCTTCGCTCGCTCCCTCACCGCACATGATGATCGTGATAATCATTATCAACACATGTGTAAAGGAAGCGAGGCGTAGCCGAGCGGCACATATTACGATATTGTGGTACCCCTATGGGGGGTTATAACGGTAGCGTTATATGATATAAGGCTTCAGAAATTTATGGTAAAAATTTAGGACCCCCTTTAACGCCCCCTTAACGCCCCTTTGGCTCGTTAATGGTGTCAGTATACCAAGCAGAGGTAATACGCATCTCAGGGAGCCTTGTAGAGGTCTCTGACGGGGTTTCTGTGTACACTGGAGACATTATTTCATCCTTATGAAGCGTTTCCCACGTCTTAATCGCTTCATCGACCTCGGTTTTTACCCGATTATCAATTAATTTTTGTTCCAACCACACTAGAATACCTAGAAGAAGGTGATCCAACCAAGGAACACCTGTCTTCCAGGCTTTATAGAGTGCTTTAAACTCAGCTAGGTGTAGCTCGGCTACGCCTCGTTTAAGTTTTTGTTCCACATCGCCTCACAAACATTTGGTAATTGCGAATAGAGAATGTCTTGTACTTGTGCTGCTATCTGTGCGTGTTCTTTTTGTGTACCATTAGAGGTACGGAGGTCACAGTAATGCAACCAAGACCTAATTGTACCATTCATGTAGAGTTTAGTTGGTGCTGCCATTGGGAGTACTTCTCTTGCACACTCCTTAGCTACCCCAGCATCAAGGAGATCTTGATAGACCCGATAACAATCACCATAGAGTTTATAGATCTCATAGGATAGATTTCTCTTTACTGTTTCATCTAGATCATCAATACTATTCTGTCGGTTCTTTGTATCTTGTCTACGTAGTTCAGGTACTTGTGCTTGTTTCTCTACCTTAGCGTATCGTTGACTGAACTCCTGGAAGGAGAAGCTACGATGCCTAAGGATCTGTGCTGCTACACTCCTAGTGGTGTCAATAGAGACACACATGTTTACCATTTCAAAGGGCGACCAATGTTGATGATCAATAAGATACTTAATTAGTTTAGCACTAGTCTTAGTGTTTGTTTGATTGGAAGGGTTAGACACCCTAGCCATGTAACTAATTAGATCTTCAGCATCGGGGGTGATGTGGATAAGGTTAACTGTGTGTGTAGTCATTTATTGGTGGTAGGTAAGGTGGTGGTAGTGGTATACTCTCTACATCCTCCCACGCTTCGCTGTGGTCGAGAGGAATAGTACTCAGTAAGTAAAAAGAAAGTAGTTAATAGAATGATCTAAGAGGGAGATCTTTGTCTTTGCTCCTCCTCACTGATCATTAGGAAAAAGGGAAGAATAGAGCTTGTCTCGATTCTTCCCCCGGGGCTTGAGTCCACCCTTCTCTCCCCCCTCTACATGGGTGATGTTCAAACTCCTTGATATGACTTGTGTCTTATTGAGTCTTATTTGTGTCTTAAACCCACGTCGGAATGGAGTTTTTACCACCTCCTCTAGCTTGTCTTTTTTGGTCTAAAGACATACCAAGTACTATATGATTTGTCTCACTTTGTGGGTCGTCCATAAAGGCGGTAAGCATGTCGTTCCATTCTTCACGTTTACGTTCTTTGACTACTTCTTGAGCTGAAATAGCAAGAGCATCTGTGAAGTATTTAACACCTTGTGCTAGGGCGTCTAATCTGTCGTCATGTTTTACGGCACCTTTCTCCCGACACATCCTTGACATCTGGTAGAACAGCATATAAAGGAGTCTAGCTTCGGGTGGGGCTTCCTTATTCGAGTTGTAGTCCCATTCCACCACAGACTTATCAACAATAAGGCGATGTTGATTAAGGACAGGCTCAAGGGTATCAATAATACGGTCTTCTTTTCTGACATTAGCACGTACCTCTTCTACGTCGATACCTTGTTGTGTCTGTTGGAGGTGTTTTTTAAAGAGTTCAGCTACGATACCATCACCAAAGTTAGTCTCAACGACTAGTTTAGTAACGTTATACTTCTTACAACCTTTAAGAATATCTAGAAGTGTAGAGTCGCTATAACCATCCCGGTATGCTCTTACTTCATGTAGGTAAAGAAAACCGTTTCGTTGAGAGATAAAACAAGCTGCTGTTTCATCACTACCTCTACCTGATGGGTCTACGGAGCAGATAGTTTCTTGGTATGGACCCCAATCACCTTGTAACTGCATAGGTGAGTAAAAGTAGTCACCGGGTAGTCCTACGGTTGGGAGTTCTCGGATAACATTACGTGGATCAGAGCACCAAATAACGCTATCGGGTGCTTTAGTAGGATTAACTGCTGTAATAACAAGGTCTTGCATCTTAAGTGGAAACTTCTCAGCATCACTTAAGCTTGTGTCTAGCATAAACTGCAACATGAAGTTGCTACGACCCATTGATGCTTCACGTTCGATAAGGTCTTCATTATCAAAGCGATCAGGGTCAGTAACATCCCAAGCTTCAGCCCCGTTATCAATGTCTTCTTGAAGTTGAGGAGCCAACAGTCCCTCATATTGGGATAGCTTACGAGGATACCTAGAAGGCCAAACAAAAGGTCGGTAGTTACGTTCTGCTAACTTACGATAGATGGTAAAGACGGTTTGAGGTGTACCAAGGTACATAATACGACTGTCATCCTTTGGTGTAAGGATAGATTCAGCTTCCGTACAAAGTTGAAGGAGTTTCTCCCTCATCATTTCGGTCATACTGTTGCCAGGTACCTCAATATCGTCTAGGATCATGAGGTCTGCACGGCTACCAGTTAGCTGACCTGTGATACCAACACTCTTTACGGACGGAGCCTGGTGAGGAGGACAGTTAATATCAAAAGAAATACGAGACCACCGAGCACTATCACTCTTTGGTTGCATATGTGTTAGCCACGGGGTCTCGATAATAAGCTTCTGAAGGAAGATAGACATATTATCAGCACGCTCCTTAGAAGCGGAGATAATCATGATCTTCTTCTCGTTATCTTTAAAGAGCGTCCAAAGAACGAACGCTCCAGTAATCCACGATTTACCTACTCCTCGGAACGCTTGGATCTGTAGACGCTTAGGACCGTATTGAAGGTAGTCAGCAATAGCGTATTGAGCACGTGTGGGGGATGGAAGCTCTAGCTGATCCCATAGGGCTTGAAGGAAAAGTTTAAAATCATCTTTCAAGAGTTCTAATGTATTCATCGTTTCTCCACGTAGCTGGTCCGTTAGGGGTGTTAGGTAAATGTTGTTTAACAGTAAATCCAGTTCTATCCTGGACAAACAATGGGTGTGTTTTAAGGGAGTCGTATTGTATATCAAACCATTGATCTTTCCGTAGCGTCCGCTTTAGTAGATCAATGTATTCGTAGCAATGTTTAACGTAGTTAAGGTAAAAGTCAGGATCAGTTGTGTAATCTTGGTACCATTGAATACGTTCCATGCTTTTTACAATGTCTTTAATAGGACGGTGCATGAACGCAAATTTAACGTTAGGTATAATGTGTGATAGCTCGACGACTGCTTTTAAAAGAAAGGGAGCTTGAACAACCGCATTAGGTGGTAAAGGCAAGCGGTAGTCAAGCTCATCAACGAACACACCTCCAATCTCTTGAGCAAGGATGTAACTAGCGATGCGTGAGCCTGCTCTCTGTGGTCCTGTAACAATGATTGGGGTGGTCATAGGTACAATCTAGCGTAAGGGGGAGTAGAGGGGTGTTAAAGGGCCGTATAGCGGCCAGTACGGGCTTTCCTACGAAGTTGATATGCTGACATAGGTTTAGTAAGCTTAGGAGTTTCAGTTACAGCTGGACCATAACGGCTAACTTCACCTGCCATTACTTGTTGTTCCCGTTCACGTTGAACATCACGCTCCATACGCATACGGATAGCTCCAGCTGTTACACCAGCAACCATAGCAGGAGCAGCAAGTGCGGGTACTTTAGTAGCAGCTAAACCGAGACCACCAGACACAGCTTCTAACCCACCGGCTACAGCTTCAGGTGTAGAAGTAGCTTGTTGTACGGAAGAAATACCCTCAGCTGCTTGAGCAACGTCTAAAGCACCTAGACCAACTGTAACAGCTGCCCCAAAAGGTAGTGCACTGAGAACTGCCTTACCGCCTTTAAAAATAAAAGGAGAGGTATACTGTTGAATAGCAGCTTTAACTTGCTCAGGATTAGCTGAAAGAATATTTCGACGTACAGCCAATTCTTCAGCCGTCATAGCAGTACTATATTCTGATCCGGCAATTTTATTTAACGCTTCCATAAGAGGTTTAGACTCTTCAATAGCTGCTAAACCTTCTTTACGTTGGAGTTCAAACTGAGGAGCCATTAATTGAGCAGCCTCTTTACCAGTACTTACATCATGTGTACCAGTAATTAATTTACTAACAGGAGCTGTAGTATGAGCTTTTGTAGTACTTAATTGCCCAGCTTTTGTAACGCCTAATTCTTGTAATGCTTCTCCTTCGAGTCCCTTCAGCTCATCACCAGACAAGTGCCAAGATCGAAAAAGGCTGAGCAAATTTTCAGGTACGTTACCCCAACGACCAAATGAATCACGTAAAATAGTCCTCGCTTCGCCACGTTCTGCTTGAGACAATTTGCGTAGGGTGTCACCACCAGTACGCTGAGCGAACAAATGATGAATTACATCAGACATCATTTGCTTACGTGATGTAGCAGTACCACGACTACTTTCGTCTAAAAGATTAGCTTCAATACTACGGATAGATTGAACTAATTCTTTTCCGGTAAGGTTTTTAGATCTAGCCATATCTAAAAGCTCACCATAAGCCTCAGGATTAGCGACTAGCTCACCAGAAAAACGGCCAATACGTTTAAATTCAGTTTGACTAACTCTCTCTCCTTTAGCCTTAGAAGCCTTTAAGGTGCTCTCGTAATCATTAATTAGATTTACAGCCCATTCTTCTAGTTGAGCTAGTTCCTTGTCCATTTACTTAATATGCGATAAGATAAGATGTTCTCTAGGTGTAACGCCAAACGTTTGTCTCATCCACGTGAGCCAATTGTTACTGCCTTTAGCCTGATTACACTTCCAACATGAGGGTACAAGATTTGATGTAAGGTCTTCGCCTCCAAAGCAGCGAGGACGAACGTGATCCAAAGTAAGTTCATGTAGTTCATAAATTTCTCCACAATAGACACATTGACAATCAAAGTGCTCTTTAATAGCACGCCTCCAAAGGCGTTTTGCTTCGGGACTTGTCATGGTTATTAGGTTTTGAAGGTAGTGATCAGGACTAGGCAGAAGAGGTGTCATGCTTTTCTAGCTTTACCAACACGTGCACGGTTCTTTGAGGCTTTTTCCAATACGGTAGACCCATCTTTCTTGTGAGATACATCTTTACCATCTCCGTTACCGTAGGTACCACGTTTGCGATTTTCTTTGTTTAGGTTAGAACGCTTTCTGATTTGAAGCTCGGAGGAGTCATACGCCTTTTGGTAAGATTTATAGTTACCATTAGCGTACTTAGGTCCACTGTATTTAGACTTTCGGCCCATAAAGCCTCCGTTGAACAAGTTCAGGATCTACTTTAGGTAATACATTAGCCAGTTTATCAAGAGGGGAGCCCTCAAGAGCTACCCCATTGATATCATTTTTAGCAAGCCAATCACAAGCTGCTTTAAGGTCTTGTGTACTGGCTTCACCACTTTTAATACGTGCAAGGAACTCAGTAGTAACGAGGTTATGTAACTCGTTAAACATATCCTCGCTAGCTTTTTTCTTAGCCATTTCTTAGTACGATTTGGTCTAATTTATTTTCGATGCGAATCATGTGATCCTCCATCTTTTGAAGAGCCACTGAAAGTTCTTGTTTTTGAACGTAGTGTTCAGCAACACGTAGCTCTATCTGATCTACACGTTTATCGACTTCACCGATTTTAGTGTAAAGTCTATTATGGACAGACACAATAGCTGTAAAGAGAGCTATGCCTGCTGCTACTCCTGCTTCAATCATGCTGCTCCATCAACCGAATGAGTTTCTGTGCATAGACTGGATCTGTGGCGTAACCTTCTTTCTTAAGGAGGTATGCACAATCTTCACGAGAGGTGGCTCGGTTGACGCCTTTATAGCCTTTGTAATCTTTGTACCACTGTGTGACAAGGTGATCTACACAGTCGTATGGAGTAGCGAAGTCTTTGAAGGAAGCTTTAATAGTCACAGGACCATTACCATAATCTTCCCAGGTGGTCTTAACAGTACCAGTACCTTTAATACCAAAGAAGTTATTCTTACCGGATAGTGCTGTACCAAATGCACTCTCTAGTGCCCATTGTGCAGCGACTACTTCTGGGAACTTAGCACCGGCTGCCTTAGCTGCAGCTTCAATGCCTTCCCAAGTATTAGTAAATTGTTGAGGAGCTACAGGAGTAGGAAGACGCCACAGCTTTACCCACTCCGCATCATCAGACAAGCCATAAGACCCCAGAAGACGCTCTAGAGCCTCAATGGCTTGCTTTTGATGAGGTAGCCCCTTGTAGTTTTTGATAACATCAAGAAGCTTGATACTCATTTTTGAAATGTATCCTTAATTGATTGAATCTTGTCGTCTTCAGTGCGGTGAGGTTTGATTGCTTCCACACCACGCAGCAGTACTTGTACGATGCTGTTTTCACGCAATTTAGAGGCACCAATAATCTCGGAACCAATAAACAGTGCAAAGAATGCAAGTGCCTCGTAGGACACTTTAATGCCAAGGATGGTAATCATTTGGTTTACCTATAGGTAAGGTGTATCAAGCCCAGGGGATACCTGCAGCTTTAGTAGGAGCAAGCTTTTCAGCAATCTGTGCATCAAGTGCTTCTTCGATTTCAGTGACTTTCTCTTCCGTGAGTTGATCACGCACCCACTGCACTACTGTTTCTTTAGTGAGGGTGGCATAAGGGATGGCAGACTCGATGGGTTCAGGGGCTTCAAAGCCAAGAGACCCATAGGCACCGGCTTGTTCACCATCCTTATAACGAGTAATAGTGTAGTGAACCGTGTAGACAATACCATCGGAGACAGTACGCTCCATGTTAGCGATGTCGATTACGGTGAAAGGAAAATCAATACCAGGGGTAGTCATGATTGTTGTTGTTGTATAGATAAAAGAAAAGGCACCCCGCATTGGAGTGCCTATGTGTAGGTGAGTAGAGAAGGGGACTTAGATGCCTGCCGCAGTTAAACGAGCCTCAAGACTTTCGATCTTGGCAACAGCTTCCTGCAACGCAGCAGTCAGCAGCGGCACCAACTTGGATTGGTCGATGCCTTGGTATTCAGGATTGCCCTCATCGTCCACTGCATCCTTCTCGCCAGTGATGGCTTCAGGAACAATGTTCTGCACCTCATGAGCCAGGAAACCATCAACAGTCTTGGTGGGATCCGCGATGAAGTTGAAACGGCTGGGCTTCAGTTGCTGCAGGCGGGTGATGCCGTCAGTGACAGCGGTGACATTTTCCTTGAGGCGATAGTCAGATGAGGTGTTGTAGGCGGTGGCGGAACCACTCGTAGTAATGCTCCCAACTACGCTGGTGGCAATGGTAAATATCTGACAATACCTTGTCGCTGTAGAGTCGGTTGCAATTTCAATACCAGCGTTTACGCTAGATGACGAGGAGTTTGTAAGTATGGGAGGTACGCCACCAGCGGCCCTGCTAATTGTTGTGTCGGGCGCAGTGCTAAAAACACAACGACCATCAGACTTAAGTGTAATACGTGTTGTCGGAGAAGACGCCCCATCCGCCGTTGTAGAAAATACGAGGCGGCCTGGCATGTCATTAGCGCCGGGGGTGCCGTCGCATTGTGCTGCAACACGACAAGAGTCTACAAAGTTTGTTCCGTCGCTTCCTTGAAAGGAGATTACTCCATAACTGTCGCCATTCTGAACTAGAGTATTTGATCCATTACTTGTTCCTCTTGATTTTGCAAGTACAAGAGCGCCACTAGAAGCATCAGCGCTATTTCTTATGATACTAGAGTTACTCGTTGGTCCGTTTGTCCCTTCTAGTAGTACCGATGGCGCAAGGCCTCCTGAATAAAGATTGCTACGCGCACTAGACGTACCAACTAAGAGCCTGCCGGAGCTGTCGATGGTTGCTCTAGCTGTAGGGCTTGCTGCTCCATCCGCAGCAGTGGAGAAGATCAATCTTGTAGGACCATCTCCTGTTGCCCAATTTCCATCGGCAACTGCGATGATTTGCGCACCGTTCTGCGACGCAGCATCACGGAATTGCAAATAACCAAGAACATTGCCTGAAGTCGGATTTGTTGTTCCAGTTTTTATTGACACAATTCCCGGACCAGAAGCTGAGCTTGAACTGCCCTGGAAAGACGCTGCAACACCTGCAGACTCACTAGACGTGCCAACTAAAAGGCGTCCTGAACTATCGCACCTGAAGCGTTCGTTTAGGTTGGTATAAAAGGCCAATGTGTTGTTGGCAACGCTGTATCGGATTTGTCCTGCTGCGTTAGCACTACCTGCGGAAGTGTTTTGCCCAAAGAAGATCCTGCAGTCGCCTGTGTCGTTAGTGAGATTTAAAATAGGACCAGTACCAGACGTGGAACCATGTAAATGCAGATCAGTAAGAACGCTCGTAGTGCCAATCCCTACACGCTGTGATGAGTCAACTGTTATTGCAGCCGTTCCAGCAGTTGTGGTAGTAGTTGCGCCAGTATATATCTGAACCTTTGTGGCAGCATTTGCACTGCCAGTCCCGCCTCCAATTGAGACAAGAGACTGGGATGCGTCAGAATAGCCTGCAATTAGCCTGATCTTTTCTTCCGCATTGATGTAGTGCGGCATGTGTATAGGAGCCAGTTTGGCAGAATTATTTGTAACTGCTGTACCGTCATAATCAGCGCCAACAAGAATTGCACCTGCAGCATTTGCTCCATCTTGCACGACTAATTTTGCGCTAGGCGTAGAAGACCCCAGACCTAAGCGGCCACTGGAGTCCAGGCGCATCCGCTCGTTATTTGCTGTACCGAACACCAAGAAATCAGCACCAGCGGCTGTACCAAAACCTTCCGAGAGAAGGCTAATGCCGCCTGTTGCTGTGACAGATAAATTTACCCTCGCCAAACTTGTGTTGGCGACATTATTTGCTCCTGCACGCAAAAGCTGTACAGAAGCATCGGAAGTGCGGAATACGTCAAGTGCAACACTAGGACTTCCGCCAACCCCAACATTCCCATTCGCATCAACAAACAACCGCCCCTGCCCATTAGTCGAGATGGCTACTTGGTTTGTTCCAGGGGAATATAAACCGTTATTGGTAGTGCCAATAGAAACAGACGGTGCTGCTGCAGTGCCAGAAGCAAAGACACCAGAAGTTAAAATAACGGTTGATCCACTGATACTTGTAAATACACCGCTAACTGCGTTCACCGTTCCTGCATTTACTGTGGTGCCAGTGATTGTCGTAAACTGCCCGTCTCCACCAGTAATCGTTGCCCCAGAAACGGTTTGACCTTGGATCAGGTCACCGGAAATTGTGCCAGTAACAGTAAGATTGCCTGTGATTGTCGGGTTCTGCGTTAAACCAGACACCGACACGCTCTTGTCTACTCCACCATCTGTAAAAGTGATGGTGTCAACTTTTATAG
>Ga0196901_1000074_pt1 | contig 45953 bp, 79 predicted proteins | sample CB_VirMetaG_FD_169099 | JGI IMG/M metagenome (GOLD analysis project Ga0196901, IMG submission 169099) | Freshwater to marine saline gradient viral communities from Chesapeake Bay - CB_1504_1 Viral MetaG (v3) (version 3) | ecosystem: Environmental > Aquatic > Marine > Coastal | place: USA... | reverse complement strand
CACATATGGAGCATCTTGAAGATGCTGTCCTTAATGGTGGTGTGAAAGGAACTCGTGATGCAATTAATCTTCTTCGCAGTCTTAGAGATATGCTTGCTGGCCATACTGATAAACCAGTCAATGTTACTGTAAAGTGGGATGGTGCACCAGCAATCTTTGCTGGCGTTGACCCAACAGACGGAAGGTTTTTCGTTGCCAAGAAGGGCATCTTCAACAAAAACCCAAAGATCTACAAGACTCCTGCAGAAGTTGATGCTGAAATCAGCGGCGACCTAGCAGATAAGTTTAAGAAAGCACTCGCATATTTGCCAGAACTTGGCATCAAACAGGGTGTCTATCAAGGTGATTTTCTTTTCACTCGTTCTGATTTGAAGAAAGAAAACATCGATGGAGAGGCAATGATCACTTTCCATCCAAACACAATCGTGTATGCTGTACCAATGAAGTCTGATCTTGGCAAAATTATTCGCACTGCTGAGGTTGGTATTGTTTGGCACACAACTTATACTGGTGGTTCTTTTGAAACGATGAAAGCATCTTTCGGAAAGGACATTGCTCCATTGCTCAAGAAAACGAGCAAAGTTTGGTCTGTTGATGCTACCTTCCATGATGTTTCTGGTAATGCTACCTTCACTAAGAAGGAAACGGCAGTGATTACTAAGTTGCTTTCTGCTGCTGGTTCACTGTTTCAAAAACTCGATGCAAAAACACTCAATGGTATATCAGACAATCCTGAATTGTTGCAGAAAGTTAAAACTCACTACAACACAAAGGTAAGAGCTGGTGAACGAATTACTAATGTTTCTGCTCATGTTAGGGATCTGGTTAATTATATTGCGGATTTCTATGGAAAGGAAGCAGAGAAACGCAGCACACCGAAAGGAAAGGCTGCTCAACATACTAAGCGAGATGAAATCCTCAAATTCTTCTCCAACGCAAACAAGCGAAATCTAGAAAACATCTTTACCATAATGAACTATATAATTGAAGCAAAGGAAATTATTATTGCTAAACTGAACCAAGCAAGCAATGTGGGAACTTTCTTGAAGACTTCAAGTGGATTCCAAGTGACTGCACCAGAAGGTTATGTTGGTATTGACCATGCAGGTGGTGCTTTGAAATTGGTGAATAGAATGGAATTCAGTAGAGCAAACTTCTCAAGCGATATTATTAAAGGCTGGCAACGCTAGTGCAATGTGAATCAAGTAAGGTTTGCGGTTGGATAACCGCATTATCTCAACTCACCGTAGCAGCATGTGTATTGTATGTTGGATTCTTGGCAAATCAACACATGAGTCGAATGGTTGAGTCTTGGGAAGTAATGGCGAATGCTGTTCACAAAATGCAGCAAGATGTTGCTCGTATTGAGAGTGATATGAGAATAATGAATCAAGGTGTGTATAGTATAAACGGCAATGTTGGTACTATGCAAAATAGAATGACCCCTATGGGAATGATAAGAGGAATGATGCCATGGTAGATTTTATTTTTAAGGGACAGGAATATCTCCTGTACATTGTCTTTATTATGTTGAGCGTCGGGATGATCAAAGAGTTTGGTTTATTCTCAGACGTCTATCAATATCTAATCAAAGCATTCAAGTCAAAGAGAGTTATTGTTACTCTCATGTCAGCGTTCACTGGCGTTCTGCCAATTCCTGGACGTGTAACAACCTCAGCAGGTTTGCTTGACACCATGGCACCTGATTGCAAAGATGGGCACTCTTGCGAATCTCGTTCCAAATACGGAATCGTTGATTACCTATCAACACACCACTATTATATGTGGTCACCACTCGAAAAGACCATTATTATTCCAATGGGTGCACTGGGTATTACCTATGGCGTTCTTATGGAACAACTCGCTCCTCTGCTGATTGTTTCTGTTGCTTTGATCCTTGGTTACATCTTTCTTAATGTAAAAGAAGATGATATTGTAATTCGTGAGCAAGACTCTGAATTTAAGATGAGTCGAATGACTCGTGGTGTTCTTCCATTCTTTTTTGCGATTGGTGCAATCGTTTATGGAATGAACCCAGCATGGGCATTTAGTGCAGTTACACTGTACTATATGTTTTTGACGATGACTTGGGATTATAAGAAGTTGTTGAGTTATATCAACTGGAATGTAATTGCTACTGTTGCGATTGTGATTGTATTGGCAAATATCGCAAAAGGAAATACCAATGAAATTAAAGCATTCTTGTCAGGAACAGTGTTTGATTTTTCTACTGGTTGGGGTGTACTTGCTGTTAGCGGTCTTGGTTTTCTTGGAGCATTTTTCCTTGGATCAAGTTCCAGATTCGTCGCCATTGCCGTCTTACTGGCATCAATTTATGGATCCGAATACTTTCTCTGGTTCTTCGCAGTAGAGTTTGCTGGTTATCTTGTATCACCAACACACAAGTGTGCAGCAATTGGAATGACTTATTTTGGAACACCGTTTAAGAAGTATGTTTCGGTGCTTGGATTGTGGGCAGCATCTATCATAGGAACTGCAGGTGTCTTGACTTTTGCTTGATTATAAATAAGTCAGAATTCCTTAAAGGCGACACCTCTATTATACTGTCTGCCGAACAATTAGTCAAGCGTTAAGTCCAAGGAAAACACGCTAATTATGAAAAAAGTCGTATTTACATTCGGCAGACTCAATCCGCCCACCGTTGGACACCAAAAACTGGTGGACAAGGTCACATCCATTGCTCGTAAAGAGCGTGCGGATTCTCGTATCTATCTTTCTCATTCTCAAAACAATAAGAAAGATCCGCTTGACTACAAATCAAAATATGCTATTGCTTCAAAGGCATTCGGCAGTATTGTAACTCGTTCGAATGCTCGTCAACCTGTTGACATTCTCAAAGAATTAGAGAAGCAGGGTTACACCGATGTAATCATGGTCGTTGGTTCTGATCGACTCAAGGGCATGGAATTCATCAAGAAGTACAACGGCAAAGAATACAACTTCAATTCTATCAATATCGTTTCCGCTGGTGAGCGTGATCCAGATGCAGAAGGTGTTGAAGGAATGTCTGCTTCTAAGATGCGTGCTGCTGCCATGGCAGGAGACTTTGATGCGTTTAAGTCTGGATTGCCTCCAAGAGTAAAGGGCGATGCTAAGAAGATTTATGATCAGTTGCGTTCTATTATGGAAGAACAACTGAACGAATTTGTTATGGACATTCAGCAACGCAGAGCACGTGGTCGATTGATGCGTCGTCTTGCTAAAAAGATGGCACGTCAGCGTAAGATTCGTGAAAAGCGTATGGCAGACACAAACCGTTTAATGGCACGCTCGCAAAAAGCAGCAAAGAATATTCTGCGCAAGAAACTTGCTGGTGAGCGTGGTGCGCATTATAAAGAACTCGGTGCGGCAGAAAAGATTCAAATTGATAAGATGGTAGAGAAGAAGTCTGCTGTAATTGGAAAACTTGCAAAGCGTTTGATGCCAAAAATTCGTAAGGCAGAAATTGCTCGTGTTGCTGCAGCAAGAGGACAAACAAATGAAGAGATTGATTTTGATCTGATGATCGAAGATCTCTTTATGGATGAGGCAAATGAGTTTATGGCAGAAGTAGCACAAGATCAAGACATTAAAGATCGTGAAGGCAGTCAACCTAAAAAATACTTCAAGGATCTTTCTAAGTCAACTAAGACGAAGCGTGATGCTGAGTTTAAGAAAGGTGCTGAAAAGGATTCAGATGATCCTTCTGCCTATCCTGACAAACATGCAGGTGATGATGACGCAGAAACTAAACCATCGAAGTACACCAAGAAGTATCACCAAATGTTTGGTGAAGAAGAAGAGTTTGAACTGACTGAAGAATCAGAGAGTGCGCTCAAGAAGAAAGCAGAGAAATCTGGCATTTCATATGGCATTCTGAAGAAAGTCTACGATCGTGGCATGGCAGCATGGCGTACTGGTCATCGTCCAGGTGCCACTCAGCAGCAGTGGGCATATGCTCGTGTAAATTCTTTTATCACTGGTGGTAAGACTCGTTCTACTGCCGATGCTGATCTTTGGCGTCAGCATAAGGGCAAGGCAGAGTCTTACAAGTTGAGTGAAGTACAAGAAATGCTTCGCCACGAAGGTAGCAAGTGGGTTCTTTATTCCAAGGATGGTTCTAAGAAACTTGGTGAGTTTGATACCAAAGAAGATGCGATGAAGCGTGAGCGTCAGATTCAATACTTCAAACATATGGAAGAAGGAACTTATAAGAGGTTAAAAGATATTCGTAAAGCCCATCTTAATTATGAAAAGGAAAGAAGCGGTAGAGGATATGGATATAGCAAAACTTCTAAGATAGCAAAAGATGCGTTGAGAGATATTGCAAAAGATAAGGATCTTGGTAAAGCACCATTAAATCGTTATGACGACGATGATTGGGTAGTTCTTGACAAAAACAACAACCCTGTAAAATATGCAGTGAACATGAAGGGCAAAACCGGAAATGATATTGGTCCTTCCAATCTTGCTCCAGGTCAAAAGAAGATGCAAATTGGTGATGCTATAAGAAAGAAATATATTAAAGAAGATGTTGCTTTTGAATCGGTAACACCAAAGAAAACATTCTCAGAGATGATGAAGAAAGCAACTGATCGTGAAGAGGGTACAAATAGTCTTGCAAAGTCCTACAAGAAAGATACTCCAGGTCAATCAATGGTTGAAGAAGCAGAATATGAAGGCAGAAAGGTCAAGTTGAATGACCCATTCCGTCTGCCTGCTGGTTCGAAGAAGAAGTTTGGTGTCTATGTGAAGAATGATAAAGGCAATGTGGTCAAGGTAACATTTGGTGATCCAAATATGGAGATCAAGCGTGATGATCCTGAGCGTAGAAAAGCATTCCGCTCTCGTCATAGTTGCGATGATGATATTGGACCAAAGTGGAAGGCTAGATATTGGAGCTGCTATCAATGGCGTGCAGGTAAGAAGGTGGACAACTAATGGACGAAGTAATCGAAAAACTGAAGATCGCTTTCGGAACGAGTTTTGCGTTCTATATGAAAGCGCATAACTTTCACTGGAATGTAGAAGGTCCAAACTTCTATCAGTTCCATGAGTTCTTTGGAGACATTTATGAAGAGGTTCAATCTTCCTTGGATTCCACAGCAGAACAGATTCGCACACTGGATGCTTATACTCCAGGTTCGCTTAATCGTCTTCAAGAACTTAGTGCCATCTCTGGTGAAGACAGAGTGGAATTATCTCCGCTCACAATGGTACAAATACTCTTGGCGGATAACGAAACGGCTCGGACTGCGTTCCTATCAGCCTTCGCTGCCGCAGAAAAACAAAACCTGCAAGGATTGATGGATCACCTTGCTGCAAGAATTGACGCACATAACAAACATCGTTGGATGTTAAACTCTCATCTAAAGAAGGTAGGATAAAATGGCAAATCTGATCAATACAATTCGTGGCATGAATCAAGTGCTTGAAGAAGGCACGATTCGTGGTAAGGACGGCAAGGAGTATAAAGTCGAACCACAAATGTCTGGCAACAAGATTCAGTTCAAGGTTACTGATGTTCGTGCCAAACAGTTCAAGACAATTTCTCTTGGTCAGGCAGCAAAACTTTTTGAAGAAGAAGATCTAGATGCATTGTCTGAATCTCACTTCAAAGCAGGTGACAAGGTTATCTGGAAAGGAATGGAAGGCGAAGTGATCAGTTCTAAGGGTGAAGGCGATGATGAGGTCTACACCGTTAAGTGCGAAGATGGCGAAACCTACCAAATTCCTGCTCGTGAACTCGAAGGGTTTAGCGAAGATGTTATGGATTATGTCAACAAGGCAGCAGATTGGGCAAACAAGAATCCTGTTGTTAAAAAGGTTGTTGATGTTGCCAATAAAGTTGGCCAAGCAGTTGCATCGGTTGCTGATCCTTCCGTTGCTGATAAGAAACTGAAGGAAGGTTTCTTTGATTATAAGTCGCTTGCTAAAGATGTTGCTAAGAAGTTTGGTAAGAAGGGCAAGGCAAAAGATATTGCTAAATGGGTCAAGGATAACTCTGACGATGATTACAAGTTTAACATGGGTGATCTTTCATCTGAGTTGAAGAAGATGGGTTTCCGTGTTGAAGAAGTCGAAGTTGTTGTTGAACGCACCTTTACCGATAAAGAAATTAAGATGGCATATGGTATTCTAAATGATCCTCGCTACAAGCAGGGTAATTTGACTGGTGCTGTCAAGGCAATTGAAAAGATTGCTAGGGGTTTGAGTGCTCATCCTAGTGTCAAAAAGGCAATGCGTGCCACTCAGGAATCTTTGGGTGAAGCAGCACTGAACATTCCAAAGTCAAACATGCCTAAGACACTGAAGCAAATGGTATCTGATTACATTGATAAGACTAGCGACGATAAACTTGTTCGTCTTGCCAAGGTATTGGGTAAGAACATCACAATTAAAGGTAATCGTGTGATTATCGAAGAGACAGAAATCGATTTAGACGAGGAGATTAACATGAAAATTAAGACCGTTGAAGAAGCAAAGCGTTTCGGTCTGACGCAGTCTTTGCTTGATGCGGTCAAGACTGTTATCGGTGCCGAACTTGATCCAGTAAATGATAAAGAAAACGATAAGAAGTTCAAGGATCGTAAGGATAAAGACATCGACAATGATGGTGATGTAGATAGTTCTGACGAATATTTGCATAAGCGTCGTGCTGCTACAGATGACGCTATCGATGGCGGCAAGAAACCTGCCGAAGAAAGTGATATTGGTCAGGGCAAGAAGGCAACTGATGCTCCACCAAAGGTCAGTTCAAAGGGCAAGGAAGGAAAGGGAATTTCTTCTGATGAAATGACTGCTGCTGCCGCTCAGATTGCCAAAAGCAAGATGAAGTCTGAAGGTGATGACGAAAACGATCGTGACATCAACATCAATATTGATAACGATGGTAACGATGAGAAAGAACCTAAGAAGGACGTCAAGAAGAAGTCTGATGAAAAAGATGTTGATGCTAAGAAAGCAGAAATGTCAAAAGATACGGACGGCGATGATGAAATGTCTGATGAAGAAAAGGCAAAAGAAAAAGAATACATTGCCAAGAAGTCCAATAAGAAAGAACCAGTTGATACCAAACCAGTGATGAAAGAAGATTTGGACGCTGCTGTTCGTCGTGTTGTCTTTGGAATAAAAGAAACAGAACTTGATGAATCAGTTGAAATCGAAGAAGCGTATGGTCCATCCACTAAGGGATACATAAAGCAAGTTAAAAAGAGTTCTTATAAAGGATATTTGAAGAGAAAGCATGCTGCAGAAGTTGAAAAAGGTGGTGAGCCAAATCCTGGAAAGTGGAGCCATCCTAAGAACGAAGAAGCATCCAACTGCAAGACTATGAAAGAAGAAGAGATGACCGATGCTCAAATGAAGAAGCGTGAAGAAATCGTCAAGTCTATGAAGAAGAAAGAAGACGAGTTCAAAGCAAAATATGGCGATCGTTGGAAAGATGTAATGTATGCAACTGCTACTAAGATGGCAATGAAGGAAGGTGCATCATGGACGAAGAAAGAAGATTTCGCTTCTGACTACGCTGCACAGGCAAAATCTCAGGCAGTGTTTGGTAAATCCACACCTGAGATTGATATTACTCAGAAAGCTGCAAAGGCAGCAGTCAACACTGTAAAGGGTGTTCTGAGCAAGATTAAGGGCAAACCTGCGCCAAATGACTCTGCAAATAGCAAGGGTGGCGACACTAGCGTTGCTCCATAAATTATAAATAGAAAACAATAATTCTGACATATAAGGAGAATAACTATGTCACTTTGGGGATCTTACGATTTAGTACCGCAGTCTAACACTGCTACGGCAACGATTGTCGTAACTGCTGCGAACAATACCGTTATCGGTACGAACACCAAGTTCGCCGATGATTTCAATTCTGGTAACTATCTGTATGTTGGCGACAACAACTATGTAATTACCACCATTTCTAACAACACCGTAATGACTGTTCGTTCAGCAACTACGCTGGCAACCACTGTTATTCCTGGTGCAAGTTCTAATGGTGCTTACATTGTTTCTGAGAAGCCAATGTCCATCACCTACGCACAGGCAAACAACGCACAGGTTAGCATGAGTGCTAATGCTGTATATGGTGTATCTGCTGCTGAAATGGGTTCAACTAGCGGTGAATCCTATGCAGTTGCTCACTCTGGTTGGAATCTGCGTACTGTTGGTACTGGCGGTCGTGCTGGTCGTGTTACCTATGAAACACTGGTTGCTGGTGGTATCTCTGGCGACGCTGACGACGATTCAATCCTTCCAGATTCGTAAGGAGTTGACAAATGGCTGATAAGAAGGTTACTGATCTGACTGCACTGGCGTCTGCTAGTGGTGATGACCTTCTGTTGGTCGTCAACGATCCTACTGGAACGCCAGCAAGCAGAAAGATTACGGTAAATCAGTTTTTTGGTGCAGTAGCAGCGAATACAGTACACACAGGAACTTTATCTTGTTCTGCAAATACTACATTCAGTGGTAACAAGGTAACAGTTTCTGCAAATACTACATTCAGTGGCAATTTGCGTTTATCATCAGACACTCCATCATCCAATGTTGCTTCGGCAGAAGGATATGGTACTGGTTCTATTTGGTTTGATGCAGATTACATTTATGTTGCAACTGCTTCTGGTACAATTAAGAGGGCTGCATTGAGCGTATTCTAAATGTTTAAAGATTTGACGGAAGAAAACTTCCAACTTTTTGCTATGAAACATTATTTGAATCCGCATTGTACGGATCTTCTGGAGTTTCATGATGATCTCAGAAAGATTCGTTATATAAAACGACTCTTTAAGAAGTACGAAGAAACTGGAGAACTGAAAGAACGATTGATATTGAATCATCTTGTTGTACTCTACAATATGTTTGAGAGTAGAGCAATGACGAGAATGCTGTTTCTAAAGTTAGATGAGCATCTTCATTATCTTAAACCGTTCTTGATTTTTCTCAACTACTGGCCAACAGAGATTGGATTGGTTAACAACAAAAAGGTTCTTGATAGCGATATCGGTTTAGACGAAGGTATTGTAAAGGTTCTAAGGAATATCTAATGGCAGGAAAGGTAATGGATCTTGTTCTTGTGTATCAGTTTCTGAAGAGACTGACTACGCCATTTGACAAGACCGACGCATTCAAACTTGGCATCATTGATGCCGAGGGAAATGTCCTCAAGCCATACAAAACCTTGGAAACGAAAGAAGAAAAAGATGCCTACGGTTATTTTGATCGTTTGGTGTTTGGTCTAAGAAGATTGCTTGAGAAATTGCCATTTGGAAAGAGTCGGTTTGCATCATTTGCTGCTGCATTATATCTCATCAAAGAAAGTGCTGACCCCAAAGAGCATTACACTGATGAAGAATTGATGCAGGGTTTAATGGAGAACTACGATTACTTGGATAGGACTTCTATGAAAAAGTTAAACGAATTGTTTGAAAGTCAAAACATTGACGAACTGAGCAAAGAAACACTTGCTTCCTACAAGAAGAAGGCAGGCGAGGATGCTCGTAAGGCAGACAAGAAAGGTGACTTCAAGCGTGGTAACAAGCGTTTCTCTGGTATCATGAGAGCGACCAAGAAAGAGTTTGAGAAATCCAACGAAGAAGTTGATGAAGGTGTAAACCATGATCGTTACATGAGAGCGCATGGTAAGAAAGCATCTGGTACTGGTACTTGGATGTTTACCACCAAGCGTATGGGTGATGTGGATTACAAAAACAGCAAAGAAGTTTATACATCTCGTTCAAACACAAAGTTGAGTGACGCTGCTAAAGATGCAATGAAAGCACTCGGTTCTAAAGAAGTTTATGTAATGGAACAGATTGATGAAGCATCATATAAAGTTCCAAGCAACTATGCTGCCATGATGCTGGCGAAAAAGAAGAGAGAGAAAAACAAGGTTTCTCAAAACAAGATTATGTCAAAACACAAGTTTGCTTATGAAAAACCAAAAAAAGAAGAAGTTGAACTTGATGAAGGCAAGTTAGATAAGTCTTCACCAATCTATAAGGAATACGAAGCACTTAATAAAAAGTCTGTTGCTGATCTTCGTAACATCATTGGTCGCAGTCATCGTGTTGCTGACCTGAAGGGTTATGATAAAGCAGGTGCGCTTCGACAGATCCTTGATGACAAGTATGGCGAAAAGAAGGTTGATGCTTTCTTTGGTGAAGAAGTAGAAGTCAATGAAGATGCTCCAGCAAATGTAACTGGTACTGGTGTTGTTGGTACTGGTGATGATCCTGTACATTGGAAGAAGATGGATGCTCGTAAGAAGGATGTTAAAGAATTCCTTCGCCGTTATACTGAGCAAAAGATGAAGCGTGAAAGTATTAAAAAGAAAAAAGACTTCATGAAACAATTAGGAATTGATGTCTAATGGCACAGTATCGCAAGGACACCAATCAGTATTTGGATAATGGGAAAACCATCTTTGAGGTGGTTATGCTTGCCGACCAATATGGCAATCAGATTGGTCCAGCGAATCCATCAGGTACAGCAGTTGACGCATTTGGTCGTGCTAGAGTTTCTGAACCATATACTCTATTTGATCACATGCATCGTTTTGATGATAACGAATGGCAGTTTGCAAATACAATCTCAGCAACTGCAAACTCTGAATTTAAATCAGAACAAGGTTTGTTGCATCTAAATGTTGATACAACAAATGGTGCGTTTAATAAAAAAGAATCTAGAAAAGTTTTTTCATATCAACCTGGAAAGTCTTTGCAAATTATGCAAACTTTTCAGATGGACGAACCAAAAGATGGATTGCGTCAGCGTATTGGATACTTTGGTGCTAACAATGGTATCTATCTAGAACAGTCAAATAGCGACATCTATTTTGTCAATCGTTATCTAACAGATTCTGGTGTTGAAGAAAGAAGAATTCCTCAGGCACAGTGGAACTATGACACCATGGATGGAGATGGTCCATCTCATATTACACTTGATCTAACTAAGTCTCAAATTTGGTGGACTGATGTTGAGTGGTTGGGTGTTGGTTCTGTAAGAACTGGTTTTGTGGTTGATGGTCAATTTATTCATTGCCATTCGTTCCATCATGCTAATCGCCAAGCAAATACTTATATGCAAACTGCATGTTTGCCTCTTCGTGTTGAAATTGAAAACACTGCTGCAACTGCAAGCAACAGCACACTAAAGATGATTTGCTCAACGGTAATCAGTGAAGGTGGTTATCAGTTGCGTGGTGAAAAGCGATCAGTTTCTATTCCAATCAATTCACCAAAGAATCTGGCAAACGCAAATGTTTATTATGCAGCTGCTGGATTGAAGTTGAAGACAAGTGATCTAGATGCAATTGTAATTCCTAGAAACATTTCTCTTATGGGTATCGGCAACAACGCATACTTCAACTGGCGTTTGATTCGTGGTGGAGCAATTCAAGGTGGTTCTTGGGTAGATGCAGGTACAACTTCAAGTGTAATGTATAACATCACGGGATCAACTATTGCATCTGGTGGTAGAGTAGTTGCTAGTGGATTTATTTCTTCAACGAATCAATCTGGTTCTGGCACTGTAAATCTAACAGGTGAAGATGTATTTGGTCTTCAGTTGCGTGCTGATCGTTTTCATGATCAACCAGAAGAATTTATTTTGGCAGTTGCGCCGAAGGTGGCGGGTGATGATGTTTATGCAGCAATTGACTGGGAAGAGATTACTAGGTAATGACTATGGCAGCTCGCAAAACTCCAAGCTATGTGTATGAATCAGGTGAAATTGACTATTTCCAACTGATCGAGGATCGCAGAGTGGAAACCGAACAACACATCGAGAAACTTCACATAAGGATCAATGGTTTGAAAGACGAACTCTACGAAGAGATCGCTGACTCCCATAAAGAGATTATGCAAGAAATTCGTGAGATGAAAACCGAGCAGCGTGAACATGCCGAAGCAGAATCAAAGGGTCTGCAGAACATCAACAATCGTTTAAGTGATCTTGAAACGATGAAATGGGTCGTTATTGGTGGTGGAGTTGCCGTTGGGTGGCTGCTACTCGGTGGTCTAGACGCACTGAAAAATCTTTTGTCATAAATTGTTTGTCTTTAGATCCGTTTCAGTGTATAATCACTGAATGGATTATATTGACACCAAGTACATTCAACTTGTCTCTGCCTCTCTAGAAAACTTCAAGAACAAGGGCAATGGCGTATATAACATGCGTTGCCCATTCTGTGGAGACTCACAGACCAACAAGTCTAAGGCACGAGGATACATCTTCCAAAAGGAAGGCAATCCAATCTACAAGTGTCACAACTGTGGGAAGGGTGCTACGCTTCCCAACTTTCTCAAGCATGTCAACGGTCAACTCTACAAAGAGTATGCGCTAGAGAAGTTCTCCGGAAGCGAGAGAAAGACTCCTGCGATTCCCAAGACCAAAACCGAACTGCGTTTCAAGAAGCGACCAGAATATCTCAAGACTCCGCTTGGTAATCTAAAGAAAGTGTCTCAACTGGATCCCGAGCATCCAGTCAAACAGTATGTGCTTGGTCGAAAAATACCGCAACGGTTTCATTATAAATTATTTTATGCACCGAAGTTCTATGCCTTCGCCAAGCAGTTTGCTCCATCTAAGTTCCAAGATATCGAGAAAGATGAACCTCGCCTAATAATCCCATTCATTGATAGGAACAAACAATTGATTGGGTTCCAAGGCAGAGCGTTCGGCAAGACATCGCTGCGATATATAACAGTGAAACTAGATGAAGATGCACCGAAAGTATTTGGTGCAGATAGTATTGATCGGAGCAAAACAGTCTATGTGGTTGAAGGACCAATTGACTCCATGTTCCTAGATAATGCAGTTGCGATGGGCGGAGCAGACCTTACTGCGGATGCACTACATATGATTGGAACAACTGATCTTGTGTTTGTGTTTGATAACGAACCACGCAACAAAGAAATTCTAAAAAGGATTGAAAAGATCATTGATTTAGGTTATAGTATATCTCTCTTCCCAGACTATGTAAAAGAAAAAGACATCAACGACATGGTGCTTGCTGGAAGAGACGTCGATGAAATTCAAGCGATTATAAGTAATAACACCTTCAAAGGTCTAGCAGCGAAGGCGAAGTTAAGTGAATGGAGAAAAGCATGAGTGTAAGAACATGTGAGTTATATAATGAAGATAATGATCGTAAGGCAGTAATCTTTGTTGATAAAAGTTTAGATAAAGATGTGTGGTGCGTTGATTGTTATGAAGGCGCACACTTCGTAAGATTGATTGAATGTGAAGGGCATACTGAACAATATGCCTATGACGCAGCAGAAAACTGGGTGAATAAGTGGGGGAGTTTTGAATGAATGTTAAATTGGTTTCATACAGTCAGCCAAGCAAAGAGTTTCTGACTGAAGGATTAGAGAATGTCCAAGATCTTATCGCCTACTGTGCTAGAGTTAGCAATCCAAGCAATCAATTTAACACAGAAACTTCCGAACGACTCATTAGATATCTGGTTAAGCACAAACATTGGTCACCGCTGGAAACAGTATCCGCCTGCCTTGAGATTGAAACTACTCGAGACATTGCGAGACAGATCCTACGCCATCGTTCGTTCTCATTTCAAGAATTTAGCCAGCGATATGCCGATCCAACTCAGGACTTGTCTTTTGTGGTTCGAGAAGCAAGACTACAAGATACCGTCAATCGACAGAACAGCGTAGAGTTGGACATGACTGATGACGATAATCGTCGTCTTCAGTATCAGTGGGAACAACATCAAAAGAATCTGATCAAAGCAGCACAAGACGCATACTCTTGGGCAATTGAACACGGCATCGCCAAAGAACAGGCACGTGCAGTTTTGCCTGAAGGTCTGACGATGTCACGCATGTATATGAATGGAACACTTCGCAGTTGGATTCACTACATCGATCTGCGCAGTTCAAATGGAACGCAAAAGGAACACATGGAAGTTGCTCGTGCCTGTGCTAAGGTAATCGCAGACATCTTTCCAATGGCTGATTCTTTTGTAGAAGAATAACAAGGGGTAATTATGGCAAGGGAACATCTTGGCATCAACATCGATGTCAGGAGAGATAAGAGTCTCTCAGATCAGGCATTCAAACTTTTAACAGACTATTACTGTCGCAAAGAAGAGAAGTCACCGCAGGAAGCGTTTGCTCGTGCGGCAGTAGCATACTCAGCAGGCGACATGGAGTTGGCTCAACGCATCTATGATGCGGCAAGCAAGGGTTGGTTCATGTTTAGTTCACCAATCCTTTCCAATGCTCCATTACCGAATGAAAAAGCCAAAGCATTACCGATCTCTTGTTTCCTCGCATATGTCCCCGACTCACTTGAAGGACTCATTGACCACACCGCAGAGCTTCGTTGGTTGTCTGTTAAGGGTGGCGGTGTCGGTGGTCATTGGAGCGATGTTCGTTCTATTAGTGACATTGCCCCTGGTCCTATTCCTTTCCTTCATACAGTTGATGCTGACATGACAGCATACAGGCAGGGTAAGACTCGCAAGGGTTCCTATGCTGCCTACATGGACATCTCTCATCCGGACATTATTGAGTTCATCAATATGCGTATTCCGACTGGCGATGTCAATCGTAAGAATCTGAATCTGCACCATGCCGTTAATCTTACTGATGACTTCATGATGGCAGTTATGGATGGCGGAATGTGGGATCTTAAGGATCCAAATGAAGGTACGATTCGTGAGTCTATGCCTGCTCGTAAGTTGTGGGAACTGCTACTTGAAACTCGTTATCGTACTGGTGAACCTTATCTAAACTTTATTGATACCGCAAATCGTTATTTACCTGAAGCGCAAAAGAAACTTGGATTGAAGATCCACGGTTCTAACCTCTGCAATGAAATTCATCTTGCAACCAATGAGGAAAGAACTGCCGTGTGTTGTTTGTCCTCACTTAATCTGGAGGAATACGATGCATGGAAAGACACTACTTTGGTTGGCGACCTTATTAGGTTCCTTGATAATGTTCTTCAGTTTTTCATTGACAATGCTCCCGATACTATTAGCAGGGCTCGGTATTCCGCTGAACGAGAGCGATCTCTTGGTTTGGGAGCAATGGGTTGGCACTCTTACCTACAAAAACACAACATTGCCTTCGAGTCCTCTGATGCCCTAGTTATGAATGAAGCAGTGTTTGGTCGCATTCAACAGCAAGCAATTACTGAATCATATCAGTTAGCAACAGAGCGTGGTGAAGCACCTGATATGAAGGGAACTGGTTTGCGTAATGCTCATCTGATTGCGATTGCTCCAAATGCGAACAGTTCTTTGATCGGTGGCACTTCACCATCTATTGAACCATGGAAGGCAAACGCATTCACCAGTCGTACTCGTGCTGGTTCACATCTAACAAAGAACAAATATTTGGAGGCATTGCTTGAGAAACTTGGCAGGAATGACGACAAGACTTGGTCGTCAATTATCACCAACGGTGGATCCGTTCAACACTTTGACTGGTTGGACGATCAATCAAAGGCAGTGTTTAAGACAGCAATTGAGATTGACCAGGATTGGGTTGTACGCCAAGGTGGAGAACGGCAGAAGTATCTTTGTCAGGGGCAGTCGCTAAACATCTTCTTCCCTGCTGGAGCAACCAAAGCATATCTGCATAAAGTACATATGGATGCTTGGCGTTATGGAACAAAGGGTTTATACTATCTAAGAACCGAAACAAGTAATCGTGCTGAGAATGTTGCACAAAAGATTGAAAGAGAAAGACTAAAAGAATTCGTAGAGGTAAATGAAGATGAATGCCATGCTTGCCACGCCTGAGATTGAAATCTATACAAAGGACAACTGCCCATACTGCGTACAAGCAAAGACTTGGTTGACGCAGCACGGTTTCAGTTACACTGAGAACAAGTTGTACAATGAGGAGCAACTGCTTGCTTTTATGCAGAAGTGTAATGGCGCACGCACCGTTCCTCAGATTATCATCAACAACAAGTTGATTGGTGGTTACAGCGAGTTGATGAAGATTGGTGATAGTCTTGTTAAGAAGCAAGGTGGTGGGTTGATGGAGTTCTCAAAGACCTACAAACCATTCTACTATCCATGGGCAGTAGAGATTACTCAGCGTCATGAGAAAGCACATTGGATTGAAGACGAACTGGATCTGTCTGAAGACGTGACTGACTGGAAGGGTGGTCGTGTTTCTCCTATCGAAAAGGAATACATTACCAACATTCTGCGTCTGTTCACTCAGTCAGATGTTGCTGTTGGTCAAAACTATTATGATCAATTCATTCCGAAGTTTAAGAACAACGAAGTGCGTAACATGCTGGGTTCGTTTGCTGCTCGTGAAGGCATCCATCAGCGTGCCTATGCGTTGTTGAATGAAACACTTGGTCTGCCTGACTCAGAGTATCATGCGTTCCTTGAGTATAAAGAGATGACTGACAAGGTTGACTTCATGATGGATGCTGATCCACATACTCAAAAGGGTCTTGGTCTTGCGCTTGCTAAGACTGTATTCAACGAGGGTGTTGCGTTGTTTGCTTCATTCGTTATGCTGCTCAACTTCCAACGCTTCGGTAAAATGAAGGGCATGGGCAAAGTTGTAGAGTGGTCTATCCGTGACGAATCAATGCATGTTGAAGGCAACTCTAAACTCTTCAAAGCATTCTGTAATGAGCACTCTCGTATTGTTGATGATGAGTTTAAGGCAGACATCTATAAGATGGCAAGACAAGCAGTTAAACTGGAAGACAAGTTTGTAGAACTTGCATATAAGATTGGTGATGTTGAAGGATTGACTCAAGATGAGGTCAAGCAGTATATTCGTTACATTACCGATCGCCGTTTGCTGCAGTTGGGATTGAAACCAAACTTCCATGTGAAGGATAATCCATTACCATGGTTGGAGTGGGTATTGAATGGTGCTGATCATACAAATTTCTTTGAGAATCGAGTAACTGAATATGAAGTTGCAGGTCTTAAAGGGTCTTGGTCAGAAGCATATCAATAATAATAAATAACCATAATAAACCAACGGAGTAAATCTTATGTCTGAAATTGTGTACGAACTCGTATGTGATGCGTGTGGTGCGGATTATCAGATCAATTACATTGATGGCATTGTGAATCATAATGAACCGATGTACTGCCCATTCTGTGGTGCAGATATTGATTTGACTGATGTGGAAGAAGAATCTGAAGTTGAAGATACTGAGTTCTTTGATGAGCTTGACTTCGAAGACGACTGAAGAGTATAATAATCCCTGGACTTTTAATAACAAACCTTTTACATCAGCAGACATCGGTATCTTCGTTGGGTTCGTGTACTGTATTGAATCGTTGATTGATGGGAAACTTTATATTGGTCGAAAGTATTTTTACTCGAAGCGAAAAGCAAAAGGCAAAACACGCCGAGTAAAGAAAGAGTCTGATTGGAAATCGTATTATGGATCAAGCGAAATCCTCAAAGAGCGAGTCAAAGAGTTTGGGCATGAAAGCCACAGACGAATCATACTGTCGTTACACAAAACGGAAGGTGATTGCAATTATGAAGAGGTGCGGCAACAGTTCCTCCATAATGTCCTCGAAGATGAACGATTCCTAAACGAAAATATCAACGGTAAATGGCACCGTAAGCCACAGCATATACTTGAAGGCAGATTATATAATGGAGAATATGAATTATGAGTGAAATGATTAAGTTGTTCGTTGGTTGCGCTCCTAATGGTGAAGACGCTGAATCACAAATGGTGCTTGAGTACACGGCACGCAAGCATTCCTCTCTACCTATTGACATCACATGGATGAAGCACACCACCGATGAAACCAGTCCATGGTATGGATGGGATTCTCGCACTTGGGCAACTCCATTCTCTGGTTTCCGTTGGGGTATTCCTGCTGCTTGTAACTATGAAGGACAAGCAATCTATATGGATTCAGACATGATTATCCTTGCTGATCTCGCCGAACTCTGGAATAATCCATGGAATGATAGAGCAATAATCCAAATGAAAGGTGACTGGCGTACCTGTGTTGCCAAGTGGAATTGTAAAAGAGCGAAGGATGTTTTGTTGCCTTTGAATCGTATGAAACTGATTCCTGACGCACATCAGCGTATGTTTAGAATGGTTCAAGCGAATCCTGAACTTCAGCAGTCATTTGATCGTCAGTGGAACAACTTCGATGGCGAGAATGATCCGCTTGACCAGATTAAGATTCTGCATTATACTGATATGAGTACGCAACCTCACGGCAAGTATGCAACGACTCGTCTTGAAGCAGAGGGTCGTAAGCATTGGTTTGATGGTGAGTTCCGTGCTCATCGTAGACCTGATGTTGAAGCATTGTTTGATAAGTATTATAATGAAGCGATTGCGTCAGGTATGATGGCAACGGATTACTATTCAACTGATCCTAGCACTTGGGTTAAGTATGAAAAAGAATCACAAGCAGGATACACTGCTTCTAATGGATTCGATGTGACAAAAGGACAATAATGAATTATGGACAGTTTCCGTCTGGACCAGTGGTCTTTGCGGCATGTGATGACAAATACTTTCTAGAACACGCACCAGCACTCGTTTATTCTTGCGACAAAGTTGGTAAGGATGTTCACATTCATGTGGTGAATATAACTGAAGAGTGTAGAAAACTCGCAATCACAATGGATGCTAGAACCAAAGTCAACTTCACCATGACTTGGGAAGATGTTGACTTTTCTAATATGGATTCACAATCCCAACGAGCATTCTACGCATCATTACGATTCCTTCGTGCGCCAATGATTCTTGAGTATGCAAGAAGAATGCTGATCGTTGATGTTGATTGTATGATCATGAATGACTTTGATTTCCCAGATAAACCACTAGGATACTTTCCACGTGAATCGCTACCAGGCACAGTTGGTTGGGAGCAAGAAGGCACGAAGGTAGCAGCAGGTGCAGTTTATTATGATGTTGATGCTTGGTCTATTGCGAATGAAGTCAAGGAAGTATTAAAAGAACTTCCATTCCAGTGGTTCAATGATCAGATTGCACTGAATACCGTATTCAGTAAAGTGCCTGATGATATGGTTGAGAAGTTTGACAATCAATTTATGGATTGGGAGTTTGTGAAAGGCACTACAATCTGGACTGGCAAAGGTCCACGCAAGTACGACAATCCAATCTATGTGGCGAAGAAGAAGGAATATACAGAATGCTTACTGTCGTAACATTTAAGTGGGAACCGCTAAAGGGACAACTCGAGTCAATTCCTACGCAAAAAGGTGCATCCAAGGTTGACTATGGATTCGAACATGTACTGCGCCACTACAACATGGTGAAGCGTAATCTACATATTCCATTCAACTATGTACTGATCACGGATCATAAAGAATCAGAACTACCTGAAGACATTCGTCAGTTTGACCTTTGGAATACGCATCGGCAGTTAGGTGGTTGCTACCATCGTCTGTTTACATTTGCACCTGAGTTTGAGGAGTATGTGGGTGAACGATTCGTACAGATGGATCTGGATATGATCATCACAGGTGACATCACTTCATTACTTGACCGAGAAGAGGATTTCGTTTATTATAGAATGAAAGGTCCAGATGGTACAGGTTGGCGTATGAACAACGGTATGTACATGATGAATACTGGCGCACGGTCATTCGTATGGGAAACCTTCAACGAACATCCACGCAGAGCAATGTCTAAGCGTGTTGGCAACGGTACAGATCAGGGTGTCACCAACTCATTGCTAGATTTGGAAAACGAAGCACATTGGACACAGGGCGATCAGATCTATGACATGCGTCAAGACTTTTTGGAAACTGGAAGAAAAGAATTGCCCGAAGATTGTCGTATTGTAATGTGGCCTGGACCACGTGATGCAATCAAGAATCCTGAGTGGGCAGATAATTATCCGTGGATTACTGAGCATTATAAATGAGAATTAAGATTATTGGATCAGGATGGTTTGGTTGCCATCTTGCTTTGTCATTGTTAGAAGATGGTCATGAGGTAGAACTCCACGAGATCGCTGATGGTATCTTTACTGGTGCGTCTGGTAAGATTCCTGCTCGCTTGCATCTTGGTGCACCACATTATCCTCGCTCAATGGTTACACAGCAGGCATGTAAGGATCATCAAACTGACTTCCTCGCCAAGTATGGTAATCTCACTCGTGCTGTTCCAATCAACATCTATGCGATTGCCAACGATCACTCGATGATAGACTTTGGTACATACCATCTTGTACTGAAGAATCAGATTGAGATTCTCACCATTCACGATCCAGCAGAATTTGGATTGCAGAATGTGGAGGGTGCAGTCATGACTGGTGAACGCCATATCGTTATTGACAAGGCAAAGAGATTCTTTGAAGAGAAACTCAAAGATGTATTTGTATTCAATTCGAATGATATGTCTGAAGAGGGTTGGGACTATGTGATTGATTGCACCTTCTGTGCAAACGATGAGTACATGATCGATCGGTTTGAACCTTGCCTTGTGCCATTGCTCGAGGGCGAAGCATACAAGGCAGTTACGATTATGGATGGTCCATTCCCAAGTTTGTATCCATGGAATGAAGACTCCAATCTGCTCAGTCTATCTTCTGCTAAGTACACTCCATTCAGCAAAGAATGTAAGACGTGGGGAGAAGCAAGATTATTACTTGATAATCTATCCAAGGAAGAGATTAAGAAGCAAGCAGATGATATGATCCAAAGTATGGCACACTTCTATCCTCACGTTAATGACTTCAGAGTGGTCGACTATATGCTTTCAATTAGAGCGATGCCATTGTCAGCAGCAGACACTCGACTGGTTCATGTAGTCAAACAATCAGACAAACGCATTCGTATTCGTTCAGGTAAGATTGACGCTGTGATCGAAGCAGAGCGTGAGATTAAGAGAATGATTTATGAGTGATGTGATCATTACTGGTATTCGCAGCAACATCGCTCTGGAGTTTGTCAAACTTCTAAGTGGCGAAACAGTGCATGGTATTCGTGTTGAAGACATCGATGAATATCTTACCGCAGATCGATATGTTTTCTGTCAAGGGTTTCTGGTTCCAAAAAGAGGAACAGACCAAAGTGTAGAAGAACAATACAAATCTGAATATATCAATTACTCCAGTATTGTAGAGGCAGTTGATAAGATTATGTTGATCAATCCAAATGCAAGAGTTTGTATTCTTGGTTCAGAGAGTGGATATAAGGGTTCGTTTGATGACAACTATGCTCATTGGAAAATGAAGATTCACGAATATATTGAGTCTAAAGAATTGAAACCCAATCAACAGTTAGTCGGTATTGCACCAAGTATCGTTGAAGATACTGCAATGACGCAGAATAGAACTGATCTGGATAATCTAAATCGTAGAAGAGAGAATCATCCAATGAAGAGATTCCTGAAATCAGAGGAAGTCGCAAGAATGATTTACACGCTGCTCTACGAACAACCGTATATCAACCGAACAATTATTCGTATGCATGGGGGAGAAGTATGACAGTCCATACTTGTACATTGATGTGGGGAACAGCATGGGAACGATATGGTTCCATTTTTGCAGAAACCTACACAAAGCATTGGGATAAAAGCATTGATCTAACAGTGGTAACAGATAAACCACTAGACTTCCCAAGAGCGAAACAAATTAGTCTGAAGACTTTACCAGACTATGAATACTTCACAAACAAATGGAAACAAATGTATGTGAAGAAAGAGGGTATCCGCCCACAGGATGGATGGAAGTACGATGCGATGAAGTGGATGCCGCAAGCATTTACACCAAAGGCAGTATTGGAAGCAAATAAAAACTGGGTGGATGGAGATATTCTAGTTTGGATGGATGCTGACTGTGAGTTCTATGCAGATGTGAATGAGTCGTGGGTGGAGAAAGTATTGGGTGATGCGGAAGCAGCAACTCTACAGCGACCACCGATTCACTCGGAGATCGGTTTTTATGCCATCAGACTTTCAGAGCGGACGAGAGGAGCGTTATATCGGTTCGCCGACCTATACCTATCCTATGATTTGTTCGACTATCCAGAGTGGCACAGTGCCTATGCCTGGGACATCGCCATGGAGGAGTACGGCATTCAAATTAAGAATCTCAACCCCACCAATCGCTGCGACCACGTTTTCCCCGAATCCGTCCTCGCCGAGAAGATCAACCACAAAAAAGGGCATCGGAAACCAGGAGGCGGATAAGTTATTGATTTTGCAAGAGAAATCCCCTTCTAAATCAAACACTTAGCACCATAGGAAAATTTATGGGGTCATACAAAATTTGTATAAGGAGATTTGCCTTCTAAATCAACAACTTAGGAGGGGGGCATGTAAGTTATTGATTTTATGGCTTTACTTTCGTCGCAGGATCGGATATAATATGTGCATTGATTGAGAGAAAACAACTGAGAGAGGACTATATTATGCTATCACGTCAAACCTGGAACAACTACAATACCTTCACTGGTTACTCACCGAGCAAGTTGCTCGAGATGTACGCTGACATCGACAATCGCAACGGTGTGATCTTCTGGTCAACTTCACCAAATGCTAACAATCCGAATGAGGACATGCTGAACGATTGGTTCGAGATGGATCTGATCACTGAGAAGGAACTGAACATGACCGTCGCTGCTTCGATTGTAGCGAAGGATGCGTTCCTCAGTGCCTACATCCGCAATCACTCTGGTCCAGCTTCTGATGAAGAGAAGTTTGAGATGCGTGCTGCCTTCGGTGAAGGTGAGCGTGTTGTGAATGTACTGACTGGTCGTGTGACTCAGCTTTAATAGGAGAGAGATTATGAGATATTCGTATATGAATTTAATGTTCAAAGACTTGAAAGTGGGCGATCGGTTCTTTGTGAACGGTAATCATTACACCAAGCAAAGTTCTCGGACTGCTATGATGAATCAAATTTTTGAGACAGACAAACCTACTGGACAGTGGTTTTATTTTGGTGGGAAAGAAATTGTGAAGTTATTGTAAGGAGAGAGATTATGATTCGCTTTTTTACTGGTTTTATTTTGATGCTTGGTGCTGTTGGCAGCATCGAAAACGAAAATGCTAGTCTGATGACTGGAATGGCTTTGGTTGCTCTTGGTCTGATTCTGATGGCTTGGACTGTGATTGATGGGACGATGAGTAAGTATGACGCTTGATTCTGTAAAATGGGCTGCTACCATCACGCTGATCGTGTCGGTCGGTCTGAATGGGCTGGGATTGTATCCTCATGGACCAATCGTACAGGTTTTGGGTGGTACGCTCTGGCTCATCGCTTCGCTTAAGATGAAAGACAAGCCATTGATCGTGACTAATGGGTTGATGACTTTGGTTGGTATTCTTGCTTTGGGGTACAGTTACTATGAAGGTTGAAACAGCAGAGTTGATTTTTTTGGTGATTCCAACTATACTTGGATCGTTGTACATTATGTACAGACTTTTTGAATACATTATAGGAGCATAAAATGGCAAAAGCAGCTGGTGGTATTGGTAGTGTTCTTCGTGGACATGTTCTCAATAACAAAAAGACCTCAATTGGTCGTGGTAATGTCAAGTTTTCTTCGATGAATAAATCTAAGAAAGCATCGTTCAAGCGTTATCGTGGACAAGGATAAGTTATGAAAAAGATTCTAGCAATTGCCCTGTTGGGCGCAAGTATGACTGCGTACGCAGATATCGGTAATACTCAATACACCACAATGTGTATGGGTTGTCATGGCGCAAAGGGACTAGGTATTGTTGGTCCTGCTTTAAATGACTTGACTTTTGAGGAAGTTAAAGATAAACTTGTAATGTATCGTGCAAAAGAAACGGTTGGTCCTCGTAGTGGGATGATGTGGGGTGTTGCCTCTCGTCTTGGCGATGGCGACATTGAGATCCTTGCAAAGTATGTTGAAGGATTGTAATGGAAGAAGATTACAAGACTCTTGACGCACAACATAAATGTATCGTGCTAAAAGAAGAAGTTGAGCAGTTGCGTGCTGAGAACAAAGCACTGCGGCAGCAAGTTGAAGAAGTTCGCATGGCACTCGTAAAGGTTGAGAGTGCATGGATCAACCTCAAAAATGAAATGATGGTGAAATGATGATTGAAAGAGACGGTGACGGATATTTGACTGACATGAATGCATGGAATGAAGAAGTCATGTATGAGATGGCAAAGCAAGATGATTTCACGCTGACCGAATCTATGGTTGAACAGATTATGAAGGCACGAGAGTATTATGATGAGAACGCAACTGTGCCACCGATTCGTAAGTTTGCGAAGTATGCTGGTATGGATCAAAAAGAAATGTTCAAAGAGTGGATGACTGGTCCAATGAAACCGATTACCAAATATGGTGGTCTGCCGAAACCAACTGGGTGTGTATAATGAACGTCTTTGTTGCAGTAATGTTGACGATTGTAGCATTCTTTTCAGTATTCTTGACAGACATTTTCGGTCTTGTTGATTATAATGATCCGCATGCATACTTTACACAGGAACAAACCAACTCGAAGTACATCAAGTGGGTCACTGTGAATGATGCAAACGCAGTATGCCAAGAAATGCTTGACGATCGTTCTAAGTTGTATTATGGTTGTTCTAAGGTGGAACTAGATGTATGTACCATCTACACTGATAAGGAAACCACAACTGGTATTTTAGGACACGAAGCAAAGAACTGCTTGTTGAATTGAGATTTAGAGAGGAAACTATATAATGAAGTACACTAGAAAAGAATTGGTGCATCATTTGCACTCTGGTCCTGCAACTGTTACCTTCACTAAGAAGGATGGCGAGAAGCGAGTGATGCATTGTACTCTGGAACCTTCTGTTGTTCCTGTTGTTGAATCAACTGGAACTCGCAAGGTGAACGACGAGGTGCTTGCAGTATGGGATACTGATAAGGCAGCGTGGCGTTCTTTCCGTATTGACTCAATTGAAAGTGTGGAATATGCATAATGGGTTTGAATATTATTGATGACACCGAGAAGGTAGAACTCGGACCTTCTGAGGATGGCACCTATGATGGTGCGATGGGTGGCACTGAGTTGATGAATACCGCTCTCTATGAGCGTGTAGATAATGGTTTGCTAGACAAATTTTATATCATCAAGTCACGAGTGCGTTGGACCGATCGTAAGAAAAAGAATCTGTTGTGGTTGCACGATACTTGGGATGATCCTGAAGCACAGCATTTGAAGGATGCTGAGCTTCGTAAGAGATTTGCGAAGTTGATTTTCGTATCAAACTATCAGATGTCAACTTATAACATGGGTCTTGGTGTTCCTTATGCTGAATCGATTGTTCTTAAGAATGCAATTGATCCGATTCAACTGCACAAAGATGATAAGAACAAAGATGTTATTCGTATTATCTACCACACAACTCCGCATCGTGGGTTGAATATTGCATATGCTGCGGTAGAGAAATTGGCAGAAATGCTTGGAGATAAGATTCACTTTGATGTTTTCTCCTCATTTGAAGCATACGGATGGCCAGAGCGTGATGAACCATTTAAGGATTTGTTTGATTCCATCCGTAAGCATCCACAAATGACTTATCATGGTTATCAACCAAACGAAGTTGTTCGTGCAGCATTGAAGAAAGCACACATCTTTGCTTATCCTTCTATTTGGCCAGAAACTTCCTGCATCTCTGCTCTTGAAGCAATGAGTGCTGGTTGCGAAATCGTTTGTCCGAACTTTGCTGCGCTTCCAGAAACAACTGGCGGATTTGCTCGCATGTATCAGTTCCATGAAGATGTGCAAGTGCATGCAAACACTTTTGTCAATCAACTGTATGCTGCTGTTCTGCAAATTCATGAAGAGCAAACAGTTCGCCGTTTGGCGTTCCAAAAGAACTGGGTAGATAATTTCTACAACTGGGATCTCCGTGCAGCGGAGTGGACTCACTTCCTTGAGGAACTCGCAAGTGGTAAAAAAGCGTAAGAGAAAGATGACTGACGAGCAAAAGCAAGCAGCTGCAGAGCGTCTTGCAAAGGCGAGAGCAGCTCGGCAGGCAGCAAACCCACCTGAATACAAAAGTATTCACGACAGCGTTCTCCGGAGGGAGGACAGCGATCCTCTGTCGCTTCCTAGCGTTCGCTCTTGGATCAAGCATACTCGTGAGCGTATCTCTGCCGAAAAGCAGAATATGCGTTTGGGTGATAAGTCTGCTCTTGCTCGTATCGCCTCTCTCGAGGGATATGTGCGGCATCTTACTGCCTATCTCCAGCATGGCGACTATATAGACATGTACTGGGGTGAAAATGCCGAGTATCGCACCAAGAGTATTTGTATTGCTCCTTCCTACAACAAGAGAGGAGAGATACAAAGAACTGTTGGTGTATGGTATCGTGATATTGGAATGGTTTGGACACAGGAAATGGATCAAATAGAAAGAGCATCACGTGGCTGAAATTCTAGACTTCAATCAGAGAAGAATGCAAAAAGAGATTGAGGAACTCGATCGAGATCTTCAAAGTGCTGACGAACTGATTGAGGATCTTACTGATGAATTGGCAGAAATGTTTGATGCGTATGGAATGAGTGAACGCAATGAGCAAATTGCCAAAGACTTTTTCTATATCTATGAGGCAATTCGTTCTTTTGTGTATGGGTACTATGAGATTGAACACCCATTCCATTCGGTAATTGATAAGATGGTCGATGTTTCACACAATAATGAAACCAATACATACAATGTGTACTGGAAAGAAAAACCAACTGACGAAGGTCATATTGAAGAAATACTTGACTTGAGCGATATTATAGAGTAATATATAATCTCAGATATATTTGAGATACATACAATGATAATCCTTGACTACAATCAGGTCGCAATTTCGAACCTGATGATGCAACTAAGTCATGATGAGTTGAACGAAGATCTCGTTCGTCACATGATTCTAAATTCTATTCGGATGTACAAACAGAAGTTCTCAAAAGACTATGGCGAACTCGTCATTGCTTGCGATGATAAGAACTACTGGCGTAAAGACATCTTTCCTTATTACAAGGCACATCGTAAAGAAGATCGGAAGCAGTCAACTCATGACTGGAATAAGATCTTTGAGATTCTAAACAAGATCCGTGAAGAACTAAAGCAACATTTTCCATACAGAGTGATTCAGGTCAATCGTGCAGAAGCAGATGATATTATCGGTGTGCTTGTGCGTCAATATGGCGTTTATCTAAATAATGAAGATACAGAGAAAGTTCTGATTCTTTCTGGAGATAAAGACTTCGGTCAGTTGCAGAAGTATATGAATGTAGAACAGTTTAGCCCTGTTCTAAAAAAGTGGATCCGCATTACAGATCCTCGCCGCTTCCTTCGTGAGCATATCATGAAAGGTGATCGTGGCGATGGCATTCCAAACTTCCTTTCTGGCGATAGTACGATTATCTCTAAGCAGAGACAGAAACCACTTGCCTCCAAGAAACTGGATGGGTGGATTGATCTGGAACCAGAACAGTTCTGTGATGATGAGATGCTGCGTAACTATAAACGAAACGAAGCATTGGTAGATTTAGAGCAGGTGCCTGATGCGATTGCTGACGATATCCTTGAGCAGTATCGCAACTATAAGGTTCCGAAGCGTGGTGGGTTGTTGAATTATTTTATACAAAACAAATTGAAGAATCTAATGGATTCGATTGGAGATTTTTGATGCGCAAGTCGATTTATGAAATGCTTGAAGAAGCGGATAAAGCAAAAACAAAAGCAGAAAAACAAAATGTCCTTCGCAAGTATAGCGGTGCACCATTAAAGACTGTATTGGGTCATGCATTCGATCCCAGAATCAAATGGTTGTTGCCTGAAGGCGAACCGCCATACAAACCAGCATCTGGTCAAGCAGACATTCAGGGACAGTTTGTTGCTGAGTTGCGTCGTCTTTATCTGTTTATCGAAGGCAACCAACCAACTCAAAAGAATCTAAAGCAGATTCGCCGTGAGCAGTTGTTTATTGATATGCTTGAAGCAATTGATCCAGGTGATGCGAAAGTTCTGATTGCAATGAAGGATAAGAAACTTCCATTCAAGAGCATTACAAAGAAACTGGTTGCGGAAACATTTCCGAATTTGTCAAAGGATTGGTGAAAGACGGATAGGAGTTTATTGTGGGTAAAACTACAAAGCGTTTTAAGCAGTATATTGAAGAGAGTGATGGCATTCGTCACAAGAAGTTGAAGAAAGAATCTCGCCACAACTTCAAAGAGCATTTAAAGGATATGATCGACCACGAAGAGTGGGATGAACTTGAGGACGAAATCATTGAGCACGAACATAGCGATCATTATCGGTAATGGTCCATCTCGAAAAGAAATCAATCTTGACACGCTCGTGGGTCAGGGTACTATTTTTGGTTGTAATGCTCTCTATCGGAATTTTGATGGATGGGATTATTTGGTGGCCATCGATGATCGAATGATCAATGAGATTCAAACCACTGAAAAGAAACTTCCAGGAAAAGTAATCATTCCACCTGAAAACGAAAGATGGGAATCCGCAGAATATTCTCGGATCCGTCGCCGTTCAAATGCTGGAATGAATGCAATGGAAGCAGCAATTCAATCTGGTCATAATATATTATATTGTTTGGGTTTTGATTTTATTCTCGAGGGTGACATTTCTACAGGAAATGTTTATAAAGATTCTCGGAATTATGAACCACACACACAATCAAATGGTGAAGACAATTATAATCGAGTTAAATATTTGGAATGGTTTGCAAATAAACATCCAGAAATTAAATTCGTATTTGTAATTCCAGATAATACCAAGACAAAACAATTAATTTCTAAGAACATAATCGGCTTGACTATTTCTACTTTTTTAGATAAACTAAATAATTAAATAACCCAAAAAAGGAGAATATCATGCCTATTGAATGGTCTATTATCTTTTTGGGAACTATTGCGGCATCAGCATATTTCTCATTCCTCGCAGGTCGTAAATCCGGAATTGAGGAGGGAGTCGACACGATTCTACACTCTCTCGCCGCACAGGGAGTGATCGAGCTCGAGGAAGTGGATCCGAACGATCCATAAACTGCAACTTATGGATCGAGAGAGATCCATAAGAAGAAACAATCAATCAATTTCCCCTTCTCGGAGAAGGCATCCCACGGAAGTAAGTACCAACTTTCGTCTAAGTGCTTGATCTAGAAGGGGAATTTTTTTGCCTGTAGGTGTTGCCTTTCTCTGCAGGATCGGATATAATATGTGCTTTGAAGAGAGAGAGGTGCTATACTATGAATCGTGAATCTTTCAATACCTTCGCTGAAGGGTACTTTGACGCTAAATTTGACCGCTCTGAAGGCTGGTTGCCGTCTAACTATACTGCTGATGACCTCCGTGGTTATCTCCCTGGTCAAATTGGGTGTTCTGATGAATACCTTGAAGGGTATATTTTTGGGGCATTTGAATAAGTCTCGCTTATGATCCCATAAAAAACTTTTGGGGTAAAAAGTGAAAAAAAGTGTTGACTTCCTCCACGAGTGCGGTATAATACTCGTGTTGATTGAGAGAAAACAAGGAGTTTGATATGTCTAAAATTGATTTCATCGCCGCTCGTGACGGCAAGTTGGTAATGTTCGCTGGTGATCGTGAAGTGATCGCCTCCAATGATCCTATGATTCTGGTCGGTGCGGCAATCGCTACTGGTGGTCTGGCGTCCATGGTTCGTGGTTCCTCTACCTGCTGGGAAGCTGCCGATAATGGTTGGGCATCCCAACATGACTTTGATATGGTTTGGGATCGTGTTTGTGATTTGGTGTAAGGAGAGAGAAATGGAATACACAATTGAATTTGAAGGAAAGTCTTGGAATTGCCGTCACGGTGGTCCGTTTGATCGTGGTTCTGCTGATTCCTACTATGGTCGTGACTTTGATCCTCATTGTTATGTTGGTAGAACAGGAGATATATTGGTTGACAAAGAAAACCTGACTCCTGATGAGATCGTTGAATATACGAAAGGGTATGAATACAACGAAATGTTTGGCGAAAAGAAAGATTGGGGTTGATTATGGATACTGTGATGACAATTCAAATTTTGATGATGATGTTTTTGGTTGGAGTGTTTGCCTTCTTCGCAGGGCAAATGTGGGAGTCTGGTCGCAAGGAGCGTGAAGCACGCAAAGAGGCGATTCGTCGTTTGACCAAAGAAATTATGCAGGAAAGTGAGTAATGAACAATATTGCGAAAAGCACCTGTGCTGAGTGCCACCATATTTTCCCACGCACAGAGATGCAACAGATCACTGTGAAGGAAAATGCTGGCACAAGCTTTGGCGTTTCGCAGGGCAGGAATGGAAAGAACCGTAGATATTCTGGCAGAACATATACTCGAAATCGTAAAGTATGGATGTGCAATTCTTGTGCCGCAAAACATAAAGGCAAAGAGTCTTCTGCAATTTTCTTTTTCGCTGCAGTTCTTATAATCGTTATAATTATGGCAATTTAGGAGAGAGTAATGGAATTATGGCATGATGCGTATGCGTCACACGGTGAGTGTGGCGAGATGGACTTTGATCCTTCCTTCAAGAAAGTATCAATGATGGAACAGTTGGGTCGGATTATTGACTCTGGTAAGATTGTTCCTGGTGTTGATCTTCCTGAACACAAGTATCATCCTGTGAGCACTGTTGTGACAGATGATGGGCATGAGATTGCGGTTCATGCGAAGGAAGCAGAAATAATTCGGGACGCAGTACTGAATGTTCCTGTCAAAGATCGACTGGATGTGATCAAAGAACTGCAGACAACAAAAGGCTTTACTGCGGTGCTGAAACAGGTTACAATATAAACATGATGAATGAGAAAGTGATTTTGACTGACGCTGATGGCGTCCTGCTGGATTGGCTCTATGCCTTCGACCAGTGGATGATGAGACACGGATTCAAGATTAAGAATCCAAATATGTATAGAGTTGCTGATCGATTCGAGTTGGTCGATCGTGAAGGCAAGATGTTTGCCAAGATGTTTAATGAGTCGGCATGGATTCGCAAGTTGCCTCCATTCCGTGATGCGATTCACTATGTAAAGAAGTTGCATGAGAAGCATGGTTATGTTTTCCACTGCATCAGTTCGCTAAGTGATGATGAATATTCGCAGCATCTTCGTACGAAGAATCTGCGGGAACTTTTCGGTGACACAGTGTTCGAGCGTTACATTTATCTCGACACTGGTGCCGATAAGGACAATGCTCTAGAATTCTATCGGGATTCAGAGTGTTGGTGGCTAGAAGACAAGCCCAGCAATGCCGAATTGGGGCATCGTCTCGGACTTCGTCCTCTTTTGATGGAACATGACCATAATTTGGATCATGTAAGTGAAAGTGTCGATCGAGTTCGTAATTGGAAAGAAATCTACGAACGCATCGTTGGTTAATTTTTGTTTATTTTTTAAGGATATATTATGTCTAAGACTGCACGTGTACTGACCGCTCTGAAGAATGGTGAAACTCTGACTGCTAAGCAGATTGCTGCTCGTTTTGCTCTGCGCAATCCGCATGAAGCAGTTCGTTCTCTGCGTGAGCAGGGTTATGCAATCTACGCAAACGCACGCACCAACTCTAAGGGCGAAACCAAGACTTTCTATCGTCTCGGCACTCCGACTCGTAAGATGGTCGCAGCTGCATACGCTGCACTGGGTGCTGCTGCCTAAAACTGGGTGGAATTGGAGGCTGACCAACCACGCTTTTAGTTCTCAGTCTATACCTATGTTGGCTGTCGGCATAGGATGAATTCAAATCTCGAGCTCCATCGGCGAAGGATAGGGCAGCCCAAATTTTTGCGGAAGTAACTCAATGGTAGAGTTTCTGCCTTCCAAGCAGAATGTTGCGAGTTCGAGCCTCGTCTTCCGCTCCATTTGTTTTGTCCACGTGGCGCAACAGGATAGCGCAATGGGTTTCTACCCCATCGGTTGGGAGTTCGAATCTCTCCGTGGACGCCAACCAACTAGGAACTATCATGGAAGAAGATATAACAAAACCACCATGCGCTTTCGACTGCGGCGGATTTTATGCAGATTATGATGATCCAACTGGCGTGTATTCGCACGGCAGAGTAGAGGAAGTTCTAGTTGATCCGAGAGCAGACATGTTTATTAAACGACTGCTGGCATATATTGAAGACCAAAAGAAGTTCACCGAAGAATTGGTGATTGCTTCTGTTGGTGCAAACTATAATCCGATGAGAGAAGTATGAATATAACAATTGCTGGTTATGGTTTTGTGGGTAGGTCTCACGGAACGAAGATGAGTGAGCAGTACACCATCAATGTGGTTGATCCTAAACAGAGTAATGAGAAGATTGGCGATAAAGACTATTCTTGTTTGATCATTGCGGTTCCTACACCGCAGGATGATAATGGTTCATGCTACATGGGTCATGTAATGGATGTCCTTGCTGATGCAGATATGGACAAACCCATTCTGATTAAGTCAACGATCAGTCTTGAAGGATGGAATGCCATTCAAGAAAAGTATCCTGACAACATGATTACTTTCTCACCTGAGTTTCTGCGTGAAGCATATGCTCAAGAAGACTTTGACAACACGAAGGTTCTTTACATGGGTGGTCGCAGTGTCAACTTTTGGAAGAGTGTATTTGAAGTATCGTTTCCGAACATTGCCATTGTGGAAGTTGCAGCAGAGGAAGCAATCCTCGGAAAGTATTTCCGCAACTCTTTCCTAGCAACAAAAGTATCCTTTTTCAATCAGATGTATGATCTGTGTAAAGCGTACGATGTTGACTACAATCAAGTCAGACTCGTAACTGGTATGGACGAACGCATTGGTATGAGTCATACAACGGTGACGAATCCACGCCAGTGGGGTGGTACTTGTTTCCCGAAGGACACCTCAGCAATTCTATATACTGCTGAGCAAAAAGACATTGATCTAACTATCCTGCGTGAAGCAGTTGACTACAATCAAAAACTGAAATGAATATTCTATTAACAGGCAACGAAGGGTTCATTGGGACTCGACTACAGCAGCGTCTTGAAGCACAAGGGCATACTGTAGATGGAATTGATCTAAAGAGCGGTAAAGATATTCTGACTTGCGATCTTGACTATGATCCAGATCTAGTTATTCATCTTGCTGGTCGCAGTGGTGTTCGTGAATCATTCAAAGATCCGAGTGCGTATTGGTTCAACAATGTAGATGGAAGTCGGCGTATCTTCGAAGAGTTCCGTAACAAACGAATTCTGTATGCATCATCCAGTTCTGCGCATGAACCAACTCGCAATCCATATGCTGCTTCCAAATATATTATGGACATGATGGCAATGGAAATGAATCTTTGCGCAGTCGGTATGAGATTTCATACGGTGTATGATGAAGTACCACGTCCAGGAATGTTCACAGACAAGTTGCTCAATGGTACATTGGAATATGTGACAGAACATACTCGTGACTTCATTCATCTAGAAGATGTATGTGATGCGATTGACATTTTAATTCATTCAGAGTATAATGGGATTATTGATGTTGGTACAGGCAAAGAAGTCAGTGTTCGTGAGTTTGCTCCACACCTGCCATTGAAGTTGAACACTCCACTAGAACGGCAGCGCACCTGTGCTGATACAACTGAAATGGAAATGCTTGGATTCAAACCCAAGTATGATTACACAACCTACATTATGAGTAAATTGAATGAGAGACCAGAAGTGTGAAACCTATTGGGCACGAATCTATATTGCTGGTGACATCAATGAGATTCGTAGAAGCGTCCGACAGTTTACATGGGACATCGGACTCTGCGTAACAGTAACACCAACTGACTACATATACACAGGTGGTGAAGAATCTGGTGCGATTATTGAATTAATTAATTATCCAAGATTCCCAGAAGAGATTGACTCCATTCGACTTATGGCGTATAATCTAGGAATGAGATTGATGCATGATTGTTTCCAGCGTTCATTCTCAGTGATGACGCCAGAAGAAACGGTTCGTTATACTCGTGGTGAAGAAGTAGAAAAGAAAAGAGAAAAGTAAGAATTTGCCGACATAGCATAATTGGTGATGCAACTGCCTTGTAAGCAGTAGATTGGGAGTTCGAGTCTCTCTGTCGGCACCAACACTGGGTGTAGTTCAGCTTGGTAGAATACCTGATTTGGGTTCAGGTGGTCGCAGGTTCGATTCCTGCCACCCAGACATTTGACACTCTCGGGATGAGTATAAAAGCGACCTGGTCGGAGCGAGCCTCGCATCCAGCTCAAGATGTAAAACTGAGCACCTAATTTTTTAACAGGAGACAATTATGGATTTCAAACCTGGTATTGAAGCAATTGAAGTTTCTTGGGAAGAATATGATCGCTATATGTTAGAAACTCGGCAATGGAAAACTGCCGAAGAACAATATGCGATTAATGAAATTATTGATTCGTTAGATTCGGATTTAGATTATATTGATTTTGATGGAGGTTGATTATGTCAGATAAATGGCATGGTGGAAAAGGATCTAAATCTCGACCAATTTCCGATAGAAAACAATTTGAAGATAATTGGGATAAAATCTTTGGGAATAAAGAGAATAAACCCGAAGAAGAAAATACAGATAAACCCAGAGAGGATATGGAAAAATTAAATAAAAGATTGATTGGATATTAAATTATTTAATTGAGATTTATATTATGTCTAAACCATTTATCGTGATTACTGGTATTCTCTACACCTATGTTTTTGTGGACCAATTCCTCAAAGGCAACCACGCTATGGGCATCGCTTACATGGGATATGCCTTCGCCAACATCGGTCTCTGGATGGAAGTCCTGTAAAATCAACAACTTACATGCTCGCTAAGTTATTGATTTTGCATGGATTCTGCGCTCTCAGAGTCAGTGGCGGCGATTCCCCTACTCGCTCTCTAGAATTGACAACCAGGCATGTAAGTTATTGATTCACTGTACGAATTCCCCTTCTAAATCAAGCACTTACATCACTCATCTCTCCTCTCCATAAACTCCACTTATGGAGTCATTGAAAATTTCAGTTCAAAAAGTCAAAAAAGGTGTTGCCTTTTTCCGCAAGATCGGCGATAATATTCTTGTTGATTGAGGGAGAACGATTATGACTTACACCTATTCCACCGAATTGTATTCTGACCTACACAAAGATGTGTTCGGTTGTCGTCCAGGTCAAACCACCTGGGATCACTGGATGTCTCTGGACGCTGGTCAGAAGCAAGACGAGTGGGACTATCTCGTCGAGCGTCTGCGTGAGCAGGAAGCTGAAATGCGTGAACTCCAAAAGCAGGCAGTCGCTGATTTCGAGAAAGAAATTGTTCGCAATCAAGTGATGGGTGCTGCGACTCGCAATAATGCGATCCGCTGGATCCTGGATGCGTATGATACTGACGAGTTGGCATTCTACGGTGCGGACAAGGTTGCCTATGATCGTGGTCTGCCGTATAATCATTCTCTCGTCGCTGAGATGAATTTTGTTTTAAACATGAAGGAGACAGCATGAATAATCCAGTTGCAAAAAACGCTAACACTTTCAACAAGTCCGCAGTGATGCGTGACCGAAAGAAAGACGACAAGCGTGGGTATGTAAAACACAAATTTAATCCTGACGAGGTGTACAAGAACACCGTTTCTGGTAAATTGCACGAAGGTTGATATGAAGTATTTGAAAGAAACGACAGTGTGGGATACGGATGTTCGCATTCCGAATCACACTTACATCTTTGATGGGTCTTCTTGTGTTGGTTATATCAAAGAAGGCACATCTGAGAAGATAATGTTTAAGAAACCTGCTCGTGGGTTTTCGAAGCGTTATCGTACATTCAAAGAGGTGAAACTATGAAGAAGTTGGTTATGGTAAGTGCAATTGCCATTGCACTCGGTGGTTGTTCTACATTTTCTGGAACAACTAAGATTGAAACGGTGGATCCCAAGTCTGCTGAGGTTCCAACTTGGTATCTGAATCCTGGAGCAGACTCTGAAGATACAGTGTACTCTGCATCAACTGCAGTCTCGGATAATCTAGAGTTTGCAGTTTCAAAGGCATCTCACCAAGCAAGAATTGTTCTTGCTGAGAAGATTGCATCCACTGCATCAGAAACTTTGAAGCAGTATAACAGCGACAACGCCAAAGGCGGAACAAGCACCTCTCGTCAGATGACAGAGCAGGTAACAAAGTCTGAATTCAGCAATGTGAATGTCAGTGGGTATCGCTTAATCGAGAAAAAGATTTATCGTGATGGCGATATGTATCGTGCCTATGTGCTGATGTCGCTCAGTCGCACTCCGACTCAAACTGCCGTTCCTGTAGAACTGTCTCAGACAGAAGCAGACCGTGCTGTAACAGCGTTGGATAGCGTCCAATGAGGAAACTGCTACCATTCCTGCTTGCCTCTGCGATCGCTCTTCCTGCGGTTGCAGAGGAAGCGAACGACTGTAGCAAACACCTAGTGTGTGGCGAGTGGAAGTATATGGACCAAAGTCCAAGAGCAGGAACAATTGGAAACGAGGCAGATGATATAGTCGGACTTGCGATTATTGCACTGTTCACTCGAGTGTTTAACACAATGGTGAGCGAAGTCAATCATTGGCAAGAAACCAGACCAATTGATAAAGTGGAAGTGACTCGTGAAGAGAACGAGGTTTGTGATGATACTGGTATGTGCGTTACAACGATCACTATGAAGACGATTTCACACAAGCGAGAAAAGAACTAATGCATCAGTGGGAAGCAACTGTTGTGGTAAAGGGAAGTCTTGCTCCAAACGGAGTTCCTTCTACCATGCAGTGTGCTGCTCGGAACTATCTTGAGGCAAGGTTGTATTTTGAGAAGTTTGGGCGTATAATAATGGGTCCGAGGCAAATATCATGAATATGTGGAAAGGCATGCATTATTGGGATGGTGGATTCGAGAATGAGTTCCCAGTATTCCCCACTAAGAAAGCATTGCAAGCAGAGATCAAACGATCAGAAAGTTTGACTTGGGTTGTGCGTACTGTTATCACTGACCAAAAAGGTGGTACTCTATATGATGAGTCGAAAGAAAGTCCAAATGCTACGAAAACAAGCGGAGCAGAAACAGGCAAGGTTGCTAAAAGCAAGAAAGCAAGCAGCAAAGCGTCACGGATTAATGATGAAAGCAAACGGAGAGTTTGTAACCCCAACGCCAAGTAAAGAGCGTGAGTACAAACCAGCATCCGTGTATCGTCGTGAGACACCCAACATTCCGAGTTATCATGGGACTGGCAAAATGATGGTTGACAAAATCGAACCAATGCGTTATACTGGAACTCTGATCAAGGGTATTGCTACCATGCATAAAAGCAATGCTGTACCAGTGATCAGTCAGGAACACGCTGAAGCAATTTCTAAAATGCGCCGAGGATAATATAATGGCAAACTATGTGAATACAAATGTTCGTTTCTATCGTGCTAATGACGAGGCAAAGGCAGTCTTCAATAAACTGTGCGAACGACTAGAGGGTTGGGGTGATCCAACCACGCATTCTTTTACCATGTCTCAGATTTTCGGTATTCCAGAAACAGACGAATTGGATGATAACGGTAATCTTACTGGTCCTGGAACTTACTCTTGGAACATTGAGAACATCGGTGCTAAGTGGTGTTTCATTGAAGATGTAGATGATGATGGATTCCGTACAGAGTCTGCTTGGTCAGTTCCGTATGATGGCATTCAGTATATTCTTGAGCAGATGGCAGAAGCAGATCCTAAGTTGATTGCTACTGTCACTTACGAAGATGAGATGCCAAACTTCTTTGGTTGGGCAACTTGGCACAGCGGCAGTTATGATGAAGGTCGTGAATGGGAATGGGAAGAGTTTGAAAAGATTCTGAAAGAAAAGTATCCTGTTATTGCTGAGGGTTGGAACGAAGAAGAACAGGAGTGGACTGATGAAGCACGTGAACAACTTTGGGATGTTCAGTGGGAAGAGATTTACGATCTTCAGCAGGAAACTCTAGACGAAGAACTCAAGTGGCTTGAGGAACATGAAGATGAACTGGAAAGTGAAAATGCGATTTGAAGAATTCGTTCTGCAGATGTGGTATCTCCACAAAGACGAAGCAGAACTTTATCATGAAGAAGGTAAAACGCTTGACGAATACACAACTTTCTATTATGATTGGTTGAAGAAAGAGTTTCAAAAAGCAAGCGAAAAAGTATCTTATGAACATCTTTTATCTTAATGATGATCCCGTGCAATGCGCACAACAACACTGCGACAAACATGTCGTTAAAATGATTATCGAATATGCTCAATTATTATCTACTGCTCATCGTATTCTTGATGGTAGTCTCGTTCTTGGCAACACTAAATCTGGTCGATCGGTTAAGAGATTCGTACTTCCTGATCGGCGTGACGATGCTCTTTACCTCGCTAGTCACATTAATCATCCTGATAGCATTTGGGTTCGTGAGTCTTGCGGGAACTACACCTATCTCTACAAGCTGTTCGTAGCACTCTGCGAAGAATACACGCATCGCTATGGTAAGGTTCATGCTACTGATACCAAACTGCGTAATCTACTTGCGTTGCATCCAGAGAACATTGCGTGTGGTGAGATGACCGAAGTGCCACAAGCAATGCCTGATCATTGTAAGCGTCCAGATGCAATACAGGCATATCAGAATTACTATATAACTGAGAAAAAACATTTTGCTAAGTGGAAAAATCGGTCAACCCCAAAGTGGTTTGCTGATGCAATGGAGAATAACCTTGCCTTTGTATGATTTTGTAGACACCAATACTGGTGAAAAATTTTCTAAACTTATTTCTATATCTGGTCGTGAGGACTATCTGAAAGAGAATCCTCACATTCAACAGATACATCTTTCGGCACCTGGTTTGGTGTCAAATTCTGGCAGTCTCAAGAACGATAATGGGTGGAAGGAAAACCTCTCACGCATTGCCGAAGCGCATCCAAATTCTGCACTCGCAGAAAAACAAGGTGGTAGAAACTCGACTAAAGTGAAGGTCGACGAATTGGCCAAGAAGCATGGTTATGGTAAGTCGGGGAGTTATAATATGCCAATCTAACCATAACAATAGGAGACTCTATGTCTTACAACTTGTCTGGCGGTAATATAGAAGACTTTGAATACTATATCGAAAAACACCAGAGAAAGAAGGAACGAAAAGAACGAAAACACCAATCCGCAGGATTGACACTAGAACAAATAGAACCACTAACATACACTCAGAGACTTGCGTTCGAGTCGTATAACGCTGGCAATCAGATCGTGCTACATGGTTGTGCTGGCACAGGGAAGACCTTTCTCTCCCTCTATCTCGCTGTCAGAGATGTATTGGAGAAGGTAGATGGGAAGCAAAAGGTAATTATCGTTCGGTCAGTTGTTCCGACCAGAGACATGGGTTTCCTTCCAGGAAATATAACAGAAAAAACTAAAGTGTATGAAGCACCATACCGAGATCTGCTCTCGAGTATGTTTAACAGAGGCGATGCTTATGACATCCTCAAGAACAAAGGTAAGATCGACTTTGTCACCACTTCGTTTATTCGTGGTCAAACTTGGGATGATGCTATCATCGTTGTTGATGAAGCACAGAATCTCTCTTTCCAAGAACTCCACTCAGTTATCACAAGGGTGGGTGAGAACTCTCGCATTGTTTTATGCGGGGATGGTAAACAAGATGATCTCACTTCTGAGCGGTATAAAGAATCGTCTGGTCTCTCGCAGTTCCTAAATATCTTGACTAAGATGGAATCTTTTGATATAATTGACTTTCAAACTGATGACATTGTCCGCAGTGGACTTGTCCGTGAATATATTTTAGCATGCGAAAATTCGAACACAAGACAGATCTACAACTAGAAGAGTATCTAACAGAGGAGGGGAACGGTCGCCGTTTGTATGTTACACCTGAAGGCAAGTTCCCCTCCATTACTACTGTTCTTGGTGTTCTTTCTCGTGCTGGAATTGCTGAGTGGCGTCGACGTGTCGGTGAGACCGAAGCAAACAGAATTTCTACTCAAGCAGCTCGCCGTGGAACGAACGTGCACCAAATGTGCGAAGACTACCTCAACAACGAACTTGATGTAAAGAAGTTTCTGCCACATGAGCGTGATATGTTTAGTGGCATCAAAAAAGAACTTGACAAATCGATCGGTCTAGTATATACTCAAGAATCTCCTCTCTATTCTAGTTATCTTGGTGTTGCTGGTAGAGTGGATTGTATTGCTGAACACGATGGTCGATTGGCAGTAATTGACTTCAAAACTGCAGGCAAACTAAAGAAGAAAGAATATATCCATTCTTACTTTCAGCAGGCAGCAGCGTACTGTGTGATGTTTGAAGAGCGAACTGGTATTCCGATTGACAAGATTGTTATTATAATTGCAGTCGAAAACGAGGATGATGCTCAGGTGTTTATTGAGAAGCGTGACAACTGGGTCGACGACTTGCAAGAAACGATTCGGATGTACAATAGTAGCGTATTTCAGGCGGAATGCTAGTTTGTACTGAAATAAGAAAATATATTCAATAAAAGTGTTGACTTTTATCTGAATCTGTAGTACAATAAGAACATGGTTGGAGAAAAGAGGAGCAAAGACTCCTTTTTATTTGGAAAAGTATATAATGATTCATTAATATTATTAAGGGAATAGAAATGAAAAAACTTTGGTACGCATTCCTGCTGAACTTGGCAATTCTGCCTTCTGTGTTCGCAGACGTGCGTGTAGAAATTACTCGCAACCTACCAGAAGGACAAAGAATTATTGTCCAAGAATTTAATGATCAAGATGAATTTGCTATGTGGATGGCAACTCGTTTGGAAGATGATTGTAAGCCTGGTGTTACAAAGATTAATATTGATCTTGACTACAAACCAGTATGGAAGGAAAACTCATGAAACAGGTATGTAAGTTTCCTGGACATTTAACAGCATTCGCACTCGGTGGAATTATGTATGTAATTACATTGGTGCATTTTCTAGGAGAAGTCTTATAGTATTGAAAAAACAACGATACCGTATTGACTTTATTACTTTTTAATTTTATAATTGACTAAATAACGGAGAAATCTTATGAAAAAGACTATCGCAACTCTCGCAATCGTAGCATCTGGTTCCGCTTTCGCTTTCGGTAACGATGCTGATTCAAATGTAAATGGTTATGTTGATACTACCAACTATGGTTATGGCAACGGCAACGGTGCTGCAACTGGTAAGTTCTCAATGACCATCAACGCTGAAGGTTCCGCTAACATGGACGGTTCTGCTTCAGCAACTGGTGATAATGGCTTCTACGGTGCTGGTTACCGTCAGCCATATTATGGTTATGCACCTTACTACGCACAGTAAGAAGTAACCAATACAACTCCGTTCACCATGGGGGTGGGCGGAGTTTTTTGCAAGTAAAAAGGAGTTAAAATGAAAAAGACTATTCTTGCAACCGCAGTACTCGCTGCTGCAATGACTGCTCAGGCGGACGTATCTTTGTTCGGGAATGTTGAGCAGCGTTTGGAAAGCACCAATAGTGCATGGAACATCAACGGTGATGATAACTATTTCGGTGTAAGTGCAACTGAAGATCTGGGTGAAGGTGCTTCTGCATTCGCAGTCCTTTCTATGGATCTGGGTACTGAAACTGGTAGCACTGCTACTGCTCGTGACCAGTATGTTGGTCTGTCTATGTCTGGTGTAACTGTTCAGGCTGGTCGTTTCAAGAATCTTGAAAAGTCTCAGATCTCTGATACTGTTGATGCCTTCCATGGTACTTCTTTCACTTCTGACAATGCTGGTCGTGTAGACTCTGCCGTTGCAGTAATGGGTGAAGTTGGTGTTGCTCGTGTTGCTGCTGCCGTAATCGCAGACAACGCTGGTGAAGACAAGATGGATGCATACGAAGTCGCTGCTGGTCTTGATGTTGGTCCTGCTGCAGTAACTGCTTATTACAGCAAGAACAAGACCACTGATGCAGACGTGAAGGCAATCTCTGCCTCTGGTTCTGTTGGTGAGTTTAATGTTGGTGCTACCGCAGAGCGTACCGATGCTGGTGTAGATACTTACACTGTTGTTGGTTCAACTTCTATCGGTGGTAACAACACGCTGACTGGTGGTTATGAAACTGTAGAGAATGGCACAGACACTTACATTGTTGAAGTTGCTCACAACTTCTCTAAGAATGTAGCTGCCTATGTCAACTACAGCGACAATGACGCTGCTGGTGCTCAGTCAACCACGATGGTTGGTTTGAACATGGCGTTCTAAGATAAGTTTTATCTTAGCAAAAAGGGGAGCTTCGGCTCCCTTTTTTGTTGCGTCAAATTATAATAAAAGATTAATAATTTCGTAACCAAATCGTAACAATGTTTTGCTTAAATAAGTGTGAGGGGATGCCGTGGGGGCATTCCTTTTTGTATGTTGGAGAATGATAAATGGATTTAAAAAACTTTCTTGGTGCAATCGCAATGGTTGCTGCTTATGCTGTTTCCGCTAACGCTGCTGAACTTCCTTCTTATAATAAAGTATCTGGTGTTTCTGGTAATGTCAACTCTGTCGGTTCCGACACTCTCGCAAATCTGATGACCTTCTGGGCAGAAGAATTCCGCAAACAATATCCTAATGTCAACATTGGTATTCAAGCAGCAGGTTCCTCTACTGCTCCGCCAGCATTGACTGAAGGAACATCCAATCTTGGACCAATGTCTCGTAAGATGAAGGATAAAGAACTACAAGCATTTGAGGCAAAGTATGGATATAAACCAACTGCTATTCCTGTTGCTATTGATGCGCTGGCAGTATTTGTCAGCAAAGATAATCCTGTTGAAGGATTGACAATTCCACAGGTTGATGCGATTTTTTCAAGCACAAGAAAGTGTGGTTATGACAAAGATGCTAAGACATGGGGTGATGTTGGTGTAACTGGCGCATTCGCTGATAAGACAATTCAACTATATGGTCGCAACTCTGTATCAGGCACTTATGGTTACTTCAAGAAGAAAGCATTGTGCAAAGGTGACTACAAGAACGGTGTAAATGAGCAACCTGGTTCTGCTTCTGTTGTTCAGTCTGTTACTGCATCAGTCAACGGTGTTGGTTACTCTGGTATGGGATATCAAACTTCTGGCGTAAAGGCAGTTCCTCTTGCCAAGAAAGAAGGCGAAAAATATATTGCCGCAACTGCAGAGAATGCATTGAAAGGCAAGTATCCTTTGAGTCGTTTTCTTTATGTCTATGTAAATAAAGAACCAAACAAACCACTGGACAAGTTGACTTATGAATTTGTTCGAATGGTTCTTTCTAAAGAAGGTCAGCACATTGTAGAAAAAGATGGTTATGTACCATTAAGTGCTGAGATGGCAGAGAAGATCATGAAGTCAATTCAATAATCTCCTTCGGTGACTGTGATAAAGGGAGCTTCGGCTCCCTTTTTTATTATAAATAAGTGATGCTAACATTTAAAGAATATCTAACAGAAGAAAAAGGACGTGGACTCAGTATCTTTGATATTGATGAGACTCTTTTTCATACCAAAGCAATGATTGATGTTGTCAAAGACGGTAAGGTAATTCGCCAACTTGACAATCAAGAGTTCAACACATACAAGTTGGGACCAGGTGAGAAGTTTGACTTCCATCAGTTTCGTTCAGCAGAAGTATTCTATAAAACATCAACGCCGATTGGTAAGATGATTGGCAAATTGAAAGCAATTTTGCGCAATGCAACTAAGTCTGGATCAAAGGTTATTATTGTAACAGCAAGAGCAAACTTTGATAACAAGGATGTGTTCCTTGATACTTTCCGTGCTCACGGTATTGATATTGATAATGCGTATGTTGAGCGAGCAGGCAATCTAGAACTTGGGTCGGCAGCAAAGAACAAGCGATTTACCTTTCACAAGTATCTTCGCTCAGGACAGTATGATAGGATCCGCCTCTTTGACGATTCTGTTCAAAACCTCAATTCGTTTATGGCACTCGCCAAAGATTATCCGAATGTAAAGTTTGAAGCATGGTTCGTCAACAAAGACGGATCCACCAAAAAGTTTATGCCTGCCTCTCGAGGTACAGAGTTTTGATCTTCAATGGTTGAAAGTATTTTTCAACAACTGCTTTCGCAACATCAATGTTGTATGGCTTACAACTAAAGATGTCCAGATAGAAGTCACCATTCTTATCAACAAAGTGACCAGCGATGTTACTCGTCTCAATCAACTGAAGCAAACTATACCCAGCAGCATCTGGATTATGTGTAGCGAAATGCTCTACCATAGGTTCGCCCCATGCTTTCATTTCAATTGCTTCTACCAATTCCTTAGCAAAGGCACGGATGTTATCTTCAGATCGTACAGCGTCCAGTAGACCACTCTTACAATCCAAAATCAGATGGTATCCCCAGTATTCGTAATGCATATCAATACTCCATATGTTCCATGAACAGATTATACTTGTCTTCAATACAGGAACTGAGTTCCCAATAATACTTGTTCTCTTCTGGGAATGTATGAATCGCAAAGTGTGATTCTCCCAACAGCCAGAGCGCAGTCCAACCAAAAGGTTCAAATACATGATCAACGAAATTCAGAACCGTAAAGCCTGAGTCACGTAACAGATCATTAAACTTGTATTCGATATCTACATCAGTTTGGTTACCAATCTCTAACCAACCCGATGCATTCCACATCTTTGCTTCCATCTTCTGTATGCACCTCCTGTGCCAAAATGGCATGTAAATGAAAAAACACCTGCCCAGTTTGGCAGGTGTCGCATAGTGTATTTATAAACATTAGACAAAAACCCAAGCATATAAATAGGGGAAAACACCATGGAGATGATGATGTCAAGATTATCTGCTTTTTTACTGGGACTTGCATTGTCCGCATCAGTTTATGCGGTTGATCCCATTGTAACTGAATCAACTGCAGAAAGTACTGTAACAACCAGAGGCAATATGGAAACAACCATTAAGCAGCCTCCTCCTTCTGCTATTTCTCCTCAGTTTAGTGCAGGCAGCAACAGTGATCTTTGTACTGTTGGTGTTGCAGGTGCGGTACAAACTCAGATTCTCGGCATCTCCGCTGGCACCACTTTCACTGAAGAGAACTGCGTTCGTCTCAAGAAAGCAAAAACACTTTACGACATGGGAATGAAGGTGGCAGCTGTATCCATTATGTGTCAGGATAAAGCAGTGTTTGAAGGCATGAGAATGGCAGGTACACCTTGCCCATATGAAGGCAAGATTGGTGAGGAAGCGAAACTTGCTTGGGAAACTCATGTTGAAACGACAAGACAAGAATTAGAAGAGTCAGACAAACTAGATGTTAAAGAAACTGTTACTTTCGGTGGTCTTGGTATCCTTGGCTCCCTATTGCTATTCTGATAGCATTAGTCCGTACTATGGATACACAGGAAACGCTGCTGCCAACAGTTTAAGTTGGGGCATGGATAGCGTGTTCCCTGATCCTCCAGGATTGGAAGTGAATGCTGTGTTGTACAATTATACAATACAGAAAGCAGTGAATGATGCAGTTACAGTGCATGTACAAAACGAAAATGCGCAGGGAACTGGATACATCTTTAGAGAAACAGACGAATGGCGTCCTGGGTCTTTGGGTGGAACGGAGATCAATAAGGTAATTGGTCTGCCTGGAATTCATAGATCGTATTGGGGTGATGGCTCGATTGAAGTTGAGGGCAACGGTTCGGTAACGGATCCAAGTGTAATCTATTCGTACAGAGTAGATCCTTGTTATGATCCACAGTATGATCCGAACTGTCCTGGCTATGAGCCATATGTTCCAGAGATACCAGTTGTTGATTTGAATAGTTTGTATGACGCAACTGATGGTGATGCGAACATTGAGCAGGCATGTAAGGAAGGTGACACTTCTGCGAAATGCGAATCAATAGCATCCGATCAAGAACAAGCTGACGAAGAAGAAAAGAAGAAACAAGAAGAGGAAGAGAAGAAAGACAGCAGGGATCGTTTAGAAAAAGCATTGGCTGCTGTTGATAACTCTGCTCTGTTTGCCGAATCGTTTGCTC